>CEOU01015933.1_pt1 | contig 10408 bp, 7 predicted proteins | sample 530731 | NCBI WGS metagenome assembly CEOU01 (sample SAMEA2620894, study PRJEB7988) | marine metagenome | isolation source: saline water (ENVO:00002010), including
CATGTCATCAACTGTAGGTGCGTAATAACGTATGCTGAAGACCCAGATGATCTAGGATAAAAAAAAGGGAGCCGAAGCCCCCTAGTTTTAGATTAGACTTTTTACTGTTCTATCGTATTCATAAAGCTCCTGCTGATTGCATATTTATCAATCAAACCTCTTAACTCTTCATCTTCATGAAGAATCATAGTGGAAGCTGTTAAGTCCCAACTAACATCATTAGCTTTTTTTGCTACTGTTGCAAAGTCAGCAAAACCACCATCGCTCTGATCTGAATCTGAAAACGCAGAGATAACTGTAATCTTTGCTTCATCAGTAGTCATATCTTCTGCCATAGGGTTTCCTGTCAGCCAGATATACATAATTCTGATTGACATACCATGCAGAGGTATAAGCTCATTGTCTGGTGTTATAGCTATTGTGGCGTGTTCTATTTTTTCTTTTTCTTTGTTCATTTTATATTTTCTCAATTTATTAAGTTAGTAGCTATATTAGACCGAATTGGAATATATATGTCAACAAATAATTACATATTTATTTTGAGCCTTTTCAATATGTTGTGCTAGACTCGGTTGTGATGTACTATATTTAGAAATTATGCCGATACCTAAACCGAACACAGGCGAAGCTGAAAAAGATTTTATAAAACGATGTATGGGAGACGAAACCATGTCAACAGAATATCCAGATTCTGAACAAAGAATGGCTGTTTGTGCAACTGCATACGAAGACTCCGAAGATTCTAAAGAGAATGACACTGAATTAGAAACCAAGCAATACATAGAAATCAACACTGAACTCAAGGCAACCGAAGGAGATGACGAAGGAATCTTTAATGGTTATGGGTCTATCTTTGGCAACAAAGACTTAGGCAATGACATTGTTGAGAAGGGAGCGTTTCTAAAGAGCTTAAACGACAGAGGCGCAAAAGGCGTTAAGCTGTTGTGGCAACATAAGACAGATCAACCCATTGGTGTTTTTGAGGAAATCCGAGAAGACAACAAAGGTCTGAAGGTCAAAGGCAAACTCGCACTTGGCACACAAGGCGGTAAAGAAGCATACGAATTGATGAAGATGGGCGCACTGGATGGTATGTCCATTGGATATCGTGCTGATCCTGCAAAGCAGAAGTACGATGAAAAGAACAAAAGGCGATTTCTAAAAGAGTTAGACCTCATGGAAATCAGCTTAGTCACCTTCCCTATGAATCCAAGAGCTACGATTCATGCGGTCAAAGGCGATGAAATGAACATCAGGGATTTAGAGAAAGGACTGCGTGATGCTTTCAGTTTTTCTAGGTCTGATGCTAAAGTCGGTGCAAAAGCACTGCATGACATCTTTAATAAACAGCGAGATGCTGAAGAAAAAGGTGACATAGAACTCTTAGAAGCCATACGGCAAACAACAACATTCTTAACTAAAATTACTAAGGAATAAAAATGTCTGAAGAAAATATCGTTAAGGAAGCTATCTCTGATATGGGCAAAGCGTTTGAGGAGTTTAAATCCACAAACGACAAGCGTTTAGAAGAGATTGAAAAAAGGGGTTCTGCTAACTCTGATACTGAAGAAAAATTGGCTAAAATTGAAGCCGATTTAGATAGGTATGAGGGTGTCAACCAACAGTTGACAAAGCAAGCTCAGGCTCAAGATGCTGTTAAAGATCAAGTAGATCGTATTGAAACTATGTTGAAAAGACCAGAAATGGGACTTTCTACACAGTCTATAGACGAGAAAGCTCAAATCTTTGAGAAGTATCTGAGAAAAGGAAAAGAATCATTAGACGAAGTTGAGCTTAAAGCTCTGACTGTATCTAATGATACTACTGGCGGATATTTGGCTCCACCTGAATATGTGCAAGAACTTTTGAAAACAGTGATTGAAATGTCACCGATCAGAAGTATTGCTCGTATCAGAAGCACGGGTCAAAGATCAGTCCAGATGCCTAAAAGAACTGGTCAGTTCTCAGCACAATGGGTAGCTGAGTCTGGTACTCGTTCAGAAACAACTGGTTACACAGTTGGGATGGAAGAGATACCTACTCACGAAATGTACGCATTGGTTGATATCTCTGAGCAAGATTTAGAAGACACTGTCTTTGATCTTGAAGCAGAAATGTCAAGTGAGTTCGCAGAGCAGTTTGCTAAGGCAGAAGGTACTGCATTCGTTAGTGGTAATGCTGTAGGTCGCCCTGAAGGGCTTCTTACCAATAGTTCAGTTGGCGAAACAGTAAGCGGTAGTGCTTCTGCGATTGCGGCTGATGGCTTGATTTCACTAGTCCACGCTGTAAAAAGTGACTATGCTAGAAACGGCACGTTTGTCTTTAACAGATCAACGCTCGCTTCTGTCAGAAAGCTAAAAGACACAGCAGGACAATATGTGTTCCAAGCAGGTATGATGCTCACCAGTGGAGTACCTAACTCCGTTCTAGGTCATCCTTATGTGGAAGCAACTGATATGCCAGATGAAGGTAGCAATACCTACCCTGTGCTTTTCGGTGATTTCGCTAGAGGTTATATGGTCGTTGACAGAGTACAACTAGCTGTTTTGCGTGATCCTTTCACACAAGCAACTAGCGGTAATGTCCGATATGTAGCAAGACGTAGAGTTGGCGGTCAGGTAATACAGGCTGAAGCAATTCGTAAACTTAAATGTTCAACATAAGGGGTAGATTATGAGAGATTTATCAAATAATATCAATCCTGCAGTTAGTGTTATTAATGCGGTAAAAACTGCCGCCGCTAATGGTACTGGCGTTGATCTACAAGGCTACGAGAGCGCAACCATTTTGGTTGACGTTGGCGCAGAAGGCGACACTCTTTCAAGCTCAGTTTACTTTGAAATCTCATTGGAGCATTCTGATGATGATTCAACTTACACTGATTGCGCACAAGCTGACATCATAGATGGAACCATTTCCGCAGGCGGAATTTGGCTCAAACTAGATGGTACAGCGAATGGCAACCCAGATAGCGCAGGCGGAATCTTCCGTGTGGGCTATGTTGGTGGCAAGAGATATGTAAGAGTCGTTCTAGCTAAAACTGGCACTCACTCTAATGGCACACCTATTGGTGCTATGGTCGTTAGAGGACACGCTAGAAATAGCGCAGACAACGCTTTCACAGAGCATAACGCTTAATCTAACAGGTTAAAGGTCGTTGAAATGATACATATGACCTTATTGAGTTTAAAAGAGGGAGGGTCTGGTGATTCTTCCGTCACATAAAGACACTCTCTCTCTCATTTAATATAGGAATAAAAATGGCAAAATATAAGATTATGGTACCCAAAGCAGGTTCAGCAGATAAGCACGGAACAAGTGCAAAGCTGTACCCAGTAGATGAAATTGTAGATGCTAGTGAAGATTGGCAAGAAGACCTTATGCAGACGTTCATGGCAAATGGATGGGCTGTAGAGGTAAAAGTTGATGAGCCTAGCGAAGCAAAACGTGCGAGAAACGACAAAGGTCAACTGCAAGCAGACGATCCTTCAACTCCTGATGTCAATGAGGCATGGGAAGGTGGAAAGGCTCCTGCAAAGAAAAAGAAAGCACCTGCTAAGAAAAAGGCTACAGCCAAGAAAAAGACTACAAAAAAAGCTAAGTGATCTTACATGAGGTCGTTATGGCACATTTGGCAATCTGCCATCAGCAATGACTTATGCGATGAGCTAGTGTCTTTGCCTAAAACCCCACTCAATGACGGACAGGTGGGTATCAGCGATGATAAAATAGGTCTTGAAACGAAGATCAGACGTTCACAAATATCCGTTTTTCCATACAACAGTGAAGAAACAAATTTAATTAACGCTTTGTTGTCGCCATTTGTTATGATGGCAAACAGAGAAAATTTTGGTTTCAGTCTTAATAATTTCCAAGAATTTCAGTACACTGAGTACAACAGTGAAGAACAAGGTTTTTATGATTGGCACCAAGACGTACAATGGTTGAAAGATAGAGAGAGCCAACGAAAAATCTCTATAACTGTGCAATTATCAGATGATGATTACGAGGGTGGGAACTTTGAGTTCCATAAGGACTTAGCCCAACCCAGTAATATCCGCAGTCGTGGAACAGTGATTGTTTTTCCGTCTTTCTTTTATCACAGGGTGACACCAGTGACAAAAGGAGTCAGGAAAGCATTGGTAGGGTGGTATGAAGGTAACTGTTTTACATAGGAGTTCAATAAATGACAGCAGGTTTTCATCACTTTGTAATTGAGCAGGGTGCAACATTTAGCAAAACGCTAACGCTGAAGGATTCAAGCGACACACTCATCAACCTAACAGGGTATGCAGGCGGTGAGATGGACTTGAGAACACATCATGACTCAAGCAGTGCATTCCTTACACTGACAACATCCAACAGCAGAATGACTCTTGGAGGCTCAGCAGGCACAGTCACATTAACGATTTCAGCAAGCGATACATCGGGATTGGATATACAAGATGGCGTTTACGATCTTGAATTAACCGATGGAAATTCAAACATTTATAGAATCTTGGAAGGCACGTTCCAAGTTAGACCACAGGTAAGTAAATAATGGCAGTCAGTTCAGTATCAGTCAGTTCTACAGATACAGTCAACACAGTTACTGTTACAGATACTAGCAATATCAGTGTTGTCACTGTAGGCGAGCAAGGACTTGGTGGACCCAGTACAGTTCTAGGTAGAGGCGTTGCAAGCCTTACAGCAGGTTCTAGTGATGATAATGCAATGCTCATTTATGAACACGCAAACACAGCATGGACAACAACAGCTCAAATTGACGATGCAGTTAATGTAGGAGCAATTACAGTCAGAAGTGGTGGTGTTGCAACACTGCCAGAGATCAGAACCGCAACGATCAAGTACAGCGATGGAGATGCGGCAATCACAATAGCAGATGGCGGAACTGTAAACATCGCATCAGTGAACTTAACCACTGTCACACTTTCAGGAAAACTGACAGCAGACAACAATGAGATTGAGGGTGGAAACTTTGATATCAATGGTGGTGATATTGCAAGTGCTGTTACTATTAATAAATCCCCTACAATCACTTTAGGCGGCGACTTATCAGGAAGTGCTACTCTCACCGAACTTGGAAACGCCACTCTAACAGCGACAATCACTGCTGATGCCACTGCTTTAGGCACAGATACCACTGGGGCTTATGTAGAGACAATCGTTGCAGGAGAAGGCATAGACGTAAGTGGATCAGGCAGTGAAACTGCAAATGTGACCATCAGCGCAGAGGATGCCAGTGATTCAAACAAAGGTATAGCGAGCTTTGATGCAACCGATTTCAGCGTATCTAGCGGAGATGTCACACTACAAGTAGAGCGCATTCAAGACATTGTAGGTGCAATGACTACAAGCAATACTGAGTCAGGGATCAGTGTTGCTTACCAAGATGCAGACGGAACGCTTGATTTTGACGTTGCTGACTTTGATATTGCACTGACTGGTGATGTCACAGGCTCAGGAACAGTCACAAACTTAGGAAACGTATCATTCGCAACCACGATAGCCGCCAATTCTGTTGCACTTGGAACCGATACAACAGGCAACTATGTAGCAGATTTAACAGCAGGCGAAGGAATAGATGTATCAGGTGGTGGCTCAGAAAACGCTACAATCACAGTTTCAGCAGAGGATGCGACCTCAAGCAATAAGGGTATCGCATCGTTTGATAGCACGGATTTCACAGTCAGCTCTGGGGCTGTCACAATCAACGCAGAACGCATTTCTGACATCGTTGGGGCAATGGTATCATCCAATACCGAAAGTGGTATTAGCGTTGCATATCAAGACTCTGATAACACATTAGACTTTGATGTAGGTGATTTTGACGTTGCACTCACAGGAGATGTGACTGGTAGCGGAACAGTAACCAATCTAGGAAATGTCAGCATAACAACCACAGTTGCCGCAAACAGTGTTGCGCTTGGCACTGACACCACAGGAGATTATGTAGGCACGATTACTGGTGGGACTGGTATTGATTCAACAGCCGCAACCAGTGGCGAAGGAACAACCCATACATTGAGCTTAGACCTCAATGAGCTTACAACAGAGACCAGTATTGCTGATGCAGACTTTATTGCAATGGTAGATGCCAGTGATGATGGCTCAGGAAAGATTACATTTGAGAACCTAGAAGATGCCATATTCTCATCTGTCAGTGGCGATGTTGCTATTGCAGAAGATGGGACAGCCACAATACAGGCAAACAGTGTTGCTCTAGGTACAGATACAACAGGAAATTACATGGCAGAGGTGTCCGCAGGAGAAGGTATTGACATCTCACATACGCAAGCAGAAGGCTCTACAGCGACTATATCAGCCGAACTTGCAACAGAAACAAACGCAGGAGTTGCCACATTTGATGGCACAGACTTCACTGTGTCCAGTGGCGATGTAACAATCAACGCAGAAAGGGTACAAGATATCGTAGGTGCAATGGTTGGTTCCAATACCGAATCAGGTATTGCAGTGACTTATGAGGATGGAGATGGCACATTAGACTTCAATGTAAATGATCCAACCATCACCATAGATGGAGACATGAGTGGTTCTGCCACAATGACTGATCTTGGCAATACCACGATCACTTCAACGCTAGATACAGTCAATTCAAATGTTGGCTCTTTCGGTAGCGCAACAGTTATACCTGCAATCACAGTCAATGCAAAAGGTTTGGTCACAGCAGTAAGTACCAACAGCATATCCACAAGTTTTACACTTTCAGCCGATAGTGGTTCTAATGATACATTCAATACAGGCGAAACACTGACAATCAGTGGTACCTCTAATGAAGTAGAAACAGCAGTCTCAAACAATGAAATCACTATCGGTCTACCAGACAATGTAACAATCGGTGGAAACCTAACAGTTACAGGCAATTACACAGTCAATGGAACAACAACAACTGTCAATACTGCTACATTAGACGTTGAAGACCCACTGATTAAGTTAGCAAAAGCAAACGATAGCTCAGATTCAGTAGACATTGGTATCTATGGTCTTTACGACACATCAGGATCGCAAGATTTATATACAGGTATCTTTAGGGATGCAAGCGATAGTGGCAAATGGAAACTCTTTAAAAGCCTACAAGCAGAACCAACAACCACAGTAAACACCAGTGGAACAGGATATGCAAAAGGCACATTGGTTGCAGACATTGAAGGAGATGTTACAGGAGCAGTCACAGGAAACGCTTCTACTGCAACCGCTTTAGCAACAGGTCGCACAATAGCCCTAGCAGGCGATGTAACAGCCTCTGGTGTGAGCTTTGATGGTACAGGCAATATATCCCTTACAACAACGATAGCGGCAAACAGTGTCGCATTGGGAACTGATACAACGGGTAATTATGTTGCCACAGTTGCAGATGCAGGAAACTCAAGAATCACAGTTGCAAACTCAGGCTCAGAAACAGCAGGAGTCACGCTTGATATTGCAGACAATGCTGTTGGAATCGCACAGCTTGCAGGAATTGCAAGAGGAAAGATTATATATGGAGATGCTTCAGGCAACCCTGCTTTATTAGCATTGGGTGCAGATGGAGAAGTATTGAAATCAGATGGAACTGATATCTCATGGCAAGCAGACACTGGCTTATCTACTGAGGCAGTACAAGACATCGTTGGTGCGATGTTCAGTAGCAACACCGAAACAGGAATCACAGTCACTTACGAAGATGGCGATGGAACCATTGATCTTGTTGTTGGAACACTCAACCAAGACACCACTGGTAATTCTGCAACTGCAACCGCACTAGAAACTGCTAGAACGATACATGGTGTTTCTTTTGATGGTACTGCAAATATAGACCTTACAGAAGTTGTTCAAGACACAGTAGGAGCAATGTTCAGTTCCAATACTGAAACAGGGATTACTGTTAGCTATGAAGATGGTGATGGAACGATAGACTTAGTAGTAGGCACTCTAAACCAAGACACGACAGGAACTGCCGCACTTGCTACAGAATTTACAGTCTCTGCCAATAACTCTACAAATGAAACTGTTTACCCAGTCTTTGTAGATGGCGCAACAGGCTCACAAGGTGCAGAAACCGATACAGGATTAAGTTATAACCCAAGCACAGGCAATCTAACAATCGGTGGTGAACTCAGTGCCGCAACATTGGATATCTCAGGCAATGTAGATATAGATGGAACATTGGAAGCAGATGCGCTCACGATTGATGGTACAACGCTCTCAGAGACGATTGCAGACACTGTTGGAGCAATGGTATCTAGTAACACCGAGTCAGGAATAACTGTTGCCTACGATGACAGTGATAATACGCTTGACTTTACTGTTGCAACTCTTAATCAAGATACAACAGGAAATGCGGCAACCGCTACAGCTTTAGAAACAGGCAGAACAATCGGAATGACAGGGGATGTCGTTTGGACTTCCGCTTCATTTGACGGATCAGGAAACGTAACAGGTACAGCCACCATACAAGCAAACTCAGTGGCATTGGGTACAGATACCACTGGTAACTATGTGGATAATGTCACAGGGGGGACAGGGGTTACAGTTTCAGGCTCTGCAGGAGAGGGGTGGGAACCTGCAATCGCAATAGGACAAGCAGTAGGAACGAGTGATTCAGTTACCTTTGGTTCTTTAGCAGTAGACAATTTCACGCTTAATGGGACTGAATTAGACCTATCCAGTGGCGACTTCACATTGGATGTAGCAGGTGATATCAATTTAGATGCCGATGGTGGCGATATCGTACTTAAAGATGGTGGTACACAGTTCGGTAAAATATCCAATGCTTCTACTATTACGCAATTCAATACAGTGGATTCAATCATTGTACCCAAAGGAACAACAGGACAAAGACCTACAGGTGTTGCAGGAATGTTCCGATACAATACCACAGATGGCAAGTTTGAAGGTTATACGAATGCTTGGGGTGAGATTGGTGGTGGTGGTAGCGGTCTATTCTCTACCAATAAGTTCACTGGTGATGGCTCAACCACTGCATTTACAATGTCAACTGCACCTGCTGATGAGAACTATGTCATTGCATTTATTGATGGTGTATACCAAAACAAAGATGCTTTTAATGTCTCAGGTACAACAATCACCTTTGACACTGCACCTGCAAATACAAAAACAGTTATTGTTCATGTAGTTGGAAGTACAGTATCAGGAGCAAATGCCAACTTAGATACATTCACAGGAAACGGATCAGCCACTGACTTTACAATGGCACTTGATCCAGTCACAGAAAACAATACGCAAGTCTACATTGATGGTGTTTACCAAATGAAGTCAGCGTATTCAATTAGTGGCACAACGCTAACATTTAGTGCGGCTCCTGCAAACAACGCATCCATTGATGTAATGACGTTTACACAAAACACACTGAACGCACCTGCAAACGATTCAGTAACCAGTGCTAAACTCAGTGGGGCATTGGTTACTCCTTCTTCATTGGATGTAAACGGAAACGAGCTGATACTAGATGCCGATGCCGATACATCAATCACTGCTGATACTGACGATCAAATAGACATCAAGATAGCAGGAACCGACCAATTACAATTAACCGATGGAGCAATCCTTCCAGTAACCACTAACGACATTGATTTAGGTAGTTCTAGCAAGCAATTTAAAGATGCTTATATAGATGGAACCTTAGAGGCAGATGCAATCACCATAGCAGGAACAAGCCTTGCAGAAACAATCAGTGACACAGTGGGAGCAATGGTTGGCTCAAATACCGAGACAGGTATAGCAGTCACATATGATGATTCAGACAATACCCTAGATTTTGTTCTTTCTGCATCACAATCAACAATCACAAGTCTAGGAACTCTTACAGGTTTGACAGTTGATGGTGCAACTACTACTAATGCACTAAAAGGTGGTTCAACTAATTTTGACATATATCAAACTACCTCAGATGGCTCAGATAACAGAAGAACAAGAATAGGTGGTGGCGGTGACGTAGCTCAAAGTCGTGGAGCTTTTATTGAATTAGCAGGTAACGAGCATTCTGATACAGGCGATTTAATACTAAATGCAGGCGATGTATCTGGTGGTGATATTTTGCTCAAAACAGATAATACAACTAGAATTTTTGTAAAAGACGATGGAAACGTTGGGGTTGGCACCACAACCCCAACTGCTAAATTTGAAGTACACGATGATTCGGGTGGCTATGATAGTAGTTCTGTAGCAAACGCAGTCGCTTCTTCTGCTATACACATTCAAGGTAATAATGATATGCGTATCATATTTACTGAAGATGGTTCCTCATTTAGAGGAATGCTTGGATATGAACACGCAGGAAGTACCTATATGGGTATTTGGGATTCAGGTAGCTCATCTACTCCTAGTCTTGTTTCTCAAGGTGGAAAGATTGGAATCGGAACCACAAGCCCTACAGATGAGCTAGAAT
>CEOU01050472.1_pt1 | contig 10399 bp, 10 predicted proteins | sample 530731 | NCBI WGS metagenome assembly CEOU01 (sample SAMEA2620894, study PRJEB7988) | marine metagenome | isolation source: saline water (ENVO:00002010), including
TGGTCTATGTCTATCACCAAAGATACCCAAGAAACAACTGTTCAAGGAGACACTTTTAAATCATTCATAGGTGGACTTATTGAGGGTGAAGGCTCTGCTGAATTAGTATATGACAATGCTGCTTCAGGTGAAACTGCAACATTTGTAGATGCAGCTTTAGTAACTGGCGATGCTGGTACTGCTACATTTGAACTTTTCCCTGATAGCGGTAGTGGATCGCAAAAAATTAGCTTTAGTGGGCTTGTAACACAATTTGAGCAAAGTTCATCTTTAGGTGATGTAAACACTATTAGCATCACATTTAAGCCATCTGGCACTATTACATCAGCTATCTAGTTAATTTATGCCGAATAAAAGAAGCGCAGAAATCTTGCTTGCAGCATTTCAAGATGAAATGGTCACAAGAAGAAAGTTTGATGTAAAAAACTCAAAAGATGAAGTTGTAATGACTTTATATTTTAAACCGATAACAAGATATGCAAGAGTCAAGGCACAACAATTAGCTGGTCCCGATGCTGATGCTTTAGTTACATCAACTCAACTTCTTTGTCAAATGGCTGAAAAAGAGGATGGGACTCCAGCTTTTGATATGTCGGATGCACCGATACTTCAAAGACAACTTCCAGAAAAAGTATTAAACGATTTAGAGCTTTTCTTGAACGATATAAAGCTTGATATTGATACAGCAAAAAAAGAATAAAAGGGGACAGCTGGTTTAGATTCGAGTTTTTCCTAGCAACAGAACTTGGTAAGACAGTGCAAGAACTCAGGATGAATATGACTGAGGCAGAACTTATTAATTGGGCTGCATACTATGAAGTGAAAACTGACGAAGAAAAAACTGCATTACAACGACAAAAACGCAATTCAAGGTAATATAGAGAAAAGGTTTTTTATTATTTGTGGCTCAATCAACAGTTAGATTAATAGTTGACGCACAAAACGCTATAAGACCATTGCAGCAAACAAATGCTGCAACGTTAACTTTATCAAAAAACACAAATAAATTAAAAAATAATTTAAACGGATCAAACAGAGCATTAAGTTCAACAGGTCCAGCAGCAGCAAGGTCGGCTGGTGGCGTTAGAACTCTTACTAGTGCTTTGGGGCCATTGTTGAAGGCACTTGCTCTTATAGGTGCTGCTAGATTTGTTTTTGTACAGTCCGCAGAAATAGAAACACAAACAAAAAGTTTAGAAGTTTTAACAGGATCTTTAACGAAAACAAAACAAATAATTGAAGAATTACAAGCTTTTGGCTCTGTTACCCCATTTACAAGTAGTGAGTTAATAGAACAAACAAAAAGATTAAAAGCTTTTGGTTTTGAGACTGAAAAACTTGTTGATACAACAAAGAGAATTTCTGATATTGCAGGTGCTACTGGCGCAGATTTAGCTGGTATAGCAACAGCATTTGGTCAAATACAAGCAAAAGGAAAATTACAACAAGAAGAAAATTTACAGCTATTAGAAAGAGGTGTAAATATAACAGATGAATTACAAAAAATAACTGGAAAATTTGGTGATGAATTTGCAGATGCAATGAGGCAAGGTGAGATTGGTGCTGATCTAGTCAACCAGGCATTGATAAATTTAACAAATGAAGGAGGGGCTTTCTTTGGTGGAGCAACAGCACAAGCAACGACATTGAATGGTAAATTATCAACTTTGGTTGATACCGTTCAATCTTTAGCTAGAACGATAGGTAAAATTTTAGGTCCGACAATAAAATTTATCCTTGATCAAACCACAAGGGCAGTGCAAGCAATAGATAATCTTTTGAAAAGATTTCAAAATATAGGAAAGATTGGTTTTGGCAATGTTCTTGGTGCAGAAAATAAAGCACAAAAAGATGCTGCTAAACTTACCACGACAAAATTTGGTGACGATGCACTTGATAGAAACCTGATTGGTGGGTTTAAAAATAAAGAAGCTGGTGAATTTTTTGAGAAGCAAAAAAAAGCTTTAATAGATGCAAATATACAAACAGAAAAATTAAGACAAAAAGATTTTGAACACAATCAAGAAAAAACAGAAGGGTTAGTTCAAATCAATACAAAATTAAAAGAAAAACTTGAATTAGAGAAAAAAAGTTCAGCCGAATTAGATAAACAAAAAGAAAAAGCTAAAGAATTAAAAGAAAAAATGACTGCTGTTGGAGAGCAAATTGAATCAAGTATAAAAAATAATCTTAAAGGTGCTATTACTGGTGCGCAATCATTCGGTGAAGCTATGTCTAACGTTCTTAATAGCATAAGAGATAAATTGTTGGATAAAGCACTAGACAATTTATTTGGCGGTTTTGGTGAAGCATTTGGTGCGGGTGCAACCGGTGGAGGAGGAGGAGGAATTGGTGGCTTTATTGGTAAGATTTTTGGTGGGTTATTTGCAAACGGTGGTCAACCACCTGTTGGTCGCCCCTCGATCGTAGGTGAAAGAGGCCCTGAACTTTTTGTCCCTCGTTCTGCCGGTACTATTGTTCCTAATGAAAAGATCGGTGGTTCAAATATCACAAATAATATTAGTATTAATGTAGATGCTACAAATTCAAATGTTCAATCTGATAATGATGGACAGCAGTTTGGTCAAGCTCTTGCAAGTGCAATACAAGCAGAAATTGTTAAACAAAAACGTAGTGGAGGATTATTAAGATAATGGCTACATTTGACGATTCAACACTTGGTACTACCGCAGGTGCAACAACACCTACCTATAACTCTACTGAAAGTGCTGCTCCAAAAATTATTACAGTACAATTTGGGGATGGCTATAAGTCAAGAAACACTTTTGGTCTAAACCAGAACCCTAAATCTTATAGTTTGACTTTTATTGTTTCTCTTGCTGATGGAGATAAAATCCTAGCTTTTTTTGATGAAAGAGCAAAATTAAGTCAAAGTTTTACGTTCACTCCACCAGCTACAAGCACAGCAAGAACATTCGTTTGCGATCAATATACTAGAACAAATACATATTTAAATAGGGTTACTATATCAGCAACTTTTGACGAGGTATTTCAGCCATGAGTATTGAAACTACTATTCCTGTAACGGAATTACAAAATTTAGAAAATATATCAATTATTGAATTATTTGAAATAAAACTGGTATCTGGATTGCACTACAGTGAAACCAATGCAAACCCTACTATTAGTTATAAATTTCACAATGGAACAAATGGTATAAGTACCGACATAAAATGGCAAGGAGAAACTTACACTGCTGTTGCTTGCCAGATAGAGGGTTTTGAAACTGGTGATAATACAGTCATGGCAAGACCTACAATAACTTTTGCAAATGCTATTAGTAATTTCTCAACAATTTTAGAATTAGTAAACCAAATAACACCTTTTAATGATTTACAAAAAGCAGAAGTAATAAGAAAAAGAACCATGGCTCGGTTTTTAGATGCTGATAATTTTACTAATAATACAAATCCATTTGGCTCACCAGATTCAAGTAAAGAATTAGAGTCACACCATTATCAAATTAATAAAAAATTGGTTGAAAATAATGAAATTTGTAGTTTTGAATTAGTAAATACTATTGATTTTGAGGATTTGTTTTTACCTAGAAAACAAATTACTAAAGACAGATTTCCAGCTACAGGTACTTTTGTTTTTGTATGACCTGGAAGGAAGACGCTAAAAAACATTTTATAAATTGTCAGCCAGCAGAAGGATGTGGTTTTTTAGCCGAAAGAGGTGGAAATGAATTTTTTTATCCCTGTAAAAATATTGCATCTCATATAGAAGAAGAAATTACCTTTGCTGTAGACCCCTTAGATTATGCAGCCTGTGAAGATACTGGTGCTGACATACTTGCGATTATTCATTCTCATGTAGAGGGCAATGCCGATCCATCTGAAGCTGATATAAAAAATTGTAAGCTGTACATGACAGATTGGTATATTTATTCTATACAAGATGATAACTGGTGTTTTTTGGAGGCAGATTAATGATCAGAAAAATCAAACTATATGGCCCTTTAAGAAAATTATCAGGTGTAAAAGAATTTAATGCAGACGTAGCAAATGCAGATCAGGTTTATAGTTTTATAAAAGCTAACTATCCTAGTTGCAAACAGCATTTATATGAAGCTTGTTATAGCATTGTTATGGATGATGTTGATATAAGTTGTGCAAATTTAGTAATTAAGGGTGAAGGTGATATAAAAGTAATACCTCTTGTAAGTGGAAATTTCTTTTTACCTTTTTTAACCACTTTTGTAGGCGGTTTAGTTGGTACAAGTGCAACTATAGCTTCAGCATTTACGTCTGCTCTTGTTGTTGGAGGTTTAAGTTTTTTGGCTGATTTACTTGCCCCAACTCCACCATCAAGTAATGAGATAACAAGTGATCCAGAGGTTAATTCATTTATAAGTAATGCAACTGCAAATACTACAAAATCTGGTGGTGCTGCCCCTTTAGTTTTTGGTGAATATTTAGTTGGCTCAGTGGTTATAAGTGCTGCTGCTGATACAGTGGAAGTAACTAATATTTGAATTGTATTAAATAAAAATTATGGCTAGAGAAATAAACGCTTACAATCGAATAAAAGAACAAGACAACCTAAAGGAAAATTTACCTGATAATTATATAAGGGCAGTACAATATTTTACTTTTCTTGATTTGGTTTGTGATGGTGCTGAAATTGAAGGTTTTGCTACACCTTCAGCTAACGGCCTAGCGATTCCAACTTCACTTTTTTCGCCTCTTCAAGCTGATATTGAAACACAAACTCCTGAAGAAATTGAATATTTACAATTAGCTGAACAAGATGTTTTTTTAAATGGTAGAGCAGTTAGAAATGCTTCTAATCAAAAAATAATTATAAAGACTTCTATGGCAATAAGAACAGGAAAAGAAAGTCAAGACAGAATGGGAGGAATTCAAACCGTAAGAAGGTCTGAAACTTTGACACCAGCAGTTGTAAAAAATAATAGAGATATGGAAGCAAATAAAGTAACTGGTACAGTTGCAGCAGGTCTTAACGTTGAAGATACTCCAGAAGTTGTACTTGTAACTTTAAGTTGGGCAAGTTTAAGACAATTACACCCTTTTGATGGAAGTTCTCAAGGTTTAATTGTTACTGAAGGTCCGTTTGCTTCCGCAGCGCAAGGACTTCCTGATCCTACAGTAAGTTTTGAGGCAGGTGCGGTTCATATATTTATTCAAGTTCTTACTAAAACTGGGGTTGAAGTAGGACGGCGTGAAGAGGGTTTAGCTGCAATTTCAGTTGGACCTTACGCCCGTGATTATCAAATACCAATACCAGAAAGTTATCGAGATACACCCCAAAAGTTAATTGATAATTTTCCTTTAGAAGTTATAGTTCGCAGAAAAGATATTGAATTTAGGTCAAATTCAACATTAGGAAGAGATCCTTTTGCAAATGTAATGGCAGGGCGAGAAAGAAAAAGAATGAACGTCTATGAAGAAGGCTCTAGAAGATTCACTGAATTTTCTTTTGCAAGACTTCAAAGTTTGGTTTCTACAGGTGAAGAATTTGCAAAATTTCCTGGATCTGCCTACATAGGTTTGCGTTATTGTGCAGAACAGTTTTCAAGCATCCCACAAAGGATGTATAGAATTAGAGGAATAAAAGTAAAAGTTCCTATTGGTACAAATGACGGTACAGTACCTATAGACAATGTAAATGGAAGAATACTTTATCCAACAGGTTTTTCTTTTGAAGGTTTAAATAATAATACAAAACGTTGGACAAGTGATCCGGCTTGGATTCTATATGCACTGTTAACAGAGGATTATGGTCTTCAAATAGATGAAGATAAGATTGATAAAGCATCTTTTTTTGAAGCAAGTAAACATTGTTCAACACCAGTAACTGGTGAAGATACTCCAAGATATTCATTTAATGGCGTAATTAATCGAAGACGCAAAGCATTAGATTTAATAAAACAGATAGCAGGTTTAATGAGGGCTACTGTTTACTATAGAAATGGCAATATAAAAATTGCTTTAGATAAAGCCGAAACAACAACAAACTATTTATTTACTAATGCAAATGTAGTAGATGGCAAATTTAACTACGCGGGAATAGATAAAGATAAAAAATATACCCAAGTAAATGTTTCCTATTTCAATAATAATATTCAAGAATTAGATCAAATTTCTGTTAGTAGTAATGATCTTGACCCTGATTTTCAAAAAGAAGAAAAATATGGCTTAAATCAAACAAATATTCAAGCTTTATATACAACTGATAGAAAACAAGCAGTAAGACTAGGAAGGTCAGTTTTATTTTCAAATTTACTTGAAGGTGAAATTGTTAGTTTTGATTGTGGTCTAGAAGCTGCTGCAATGTTAGAACCTTTTCATATAATAAAAATTGCTGATAGGTTAAAAGAAAGATTTAGAGCAAGTGGAAGAGTAAAGACAGTTACAAGTGGAACAGTATTAGTACTAGATGACAGCACAAATACAACAGTTGGCGTTGTTGGCGATAATTTTTTAATTGTTGATAAAGATGGAGGGTTGCAAGAAAGAACAATACAATCAGTAAGTGGTAGTACGGTAACATTATCGTCAGCATTAGATCCTTTACCTCAAGCTGGTACTATTTGGGCAACAAAAACTGGAAATATACAACACAGAAAATTTAGAGTTTCAAATATAAAACAAAGTTCAAATTTTACTTTTTCCATTACAGCAATCGCTTATGACGAAACTAAATATACTTTTATTGACAGACTTGATCTTGGAAATGGTATTGGTAGAGATCCGACAACCTTATTAGATGAATTACAACCACCACCAATAATTGATATTAAAGAAGAATTAATTGTCGTAAATGGTAGGCCAACAAGTCGTATTGTTTTAGATTTTGGTTATGTTGACGGAGCAGTAAAATATCAAATTAGTTATAGCCAAAGCGGGAACGGACCTTTTGTAAGTTTTCAATCTAACAACCAATTTATTATTTTAGATAATCCAGCAGGTCTTTATGAATTTACACTTAGATCCGTTGATGCACTTGGTAATTTAAGTCCTAATGCCTCTGAACGTAATTTCACTGCTCTTGGTATTATTAACCCTGCGGTTGGTGATGTACAAAATCTAAGGGCTGTAGAAAGCGGTAAAAATTTAATTTTAACTTTTGATCCATCTGAAGATTTTGATGTTTTGAATGGTGGCCTAGTAAGAGTTAAATTCGTTCCAGACACAAGTGGTGCTGGTAGTTATGGCAATGCAACTTTTGTCAAAGATGTTGATGGAAGTTCAACTGAAATTCCTATATTTGATTATGAAAATGGTGAATATCTTTTAAAATTTGTTGATGTTAATGGTAATGAATCAGTTAACCCTACTTCAGTTGTTGTTAATAGAGTCGTATCTTCAGATAGATTATTAGCTCTAGCAATAAGAGAGGACCCAGCTTTTGCTGGTACGTCTGACCCTGGAACCGTAAACATGGTCAAAGATAATTCACTTAATGCTTTAATTCTTACTAGCGGTGATAACTTTGACGCATTAACAAACGTAGATAATCTAACAACGGCTACAGAAACTTTTGCAACTTTAGATGATGTCTCTGGTGGTATAGCGGATAGTGGTACTTATGTTTTTGACGCAAATGATATAGATTTTGGTGAGGCAATTAGATTTACTGTTGAACCCCATATAGTTAAATCTGGTTTTACCTCAGTAACTTTATGGGATGATTTCATAGACCTTATGGATACATGGCCAATAACCAATTTCACTGGTGGTGGTGATCCTACAGATAGTGCAGATGTAACATTTAAAATTGCAAAAAGCCAAACAGCAACAGCAAGCACAAGTTTTGAAACTTTCACAACAACAGATATGACTGCGAGAACGTTATCTTTCAAAATTGAAGTTGTTAATGATAGTGGCTATAAAAATGTCAAGATTACGGAACTAGGGGTAAATATATTTGTTGAACCAAGAACAGAAAGAAGTATTGATAATTCAAGTGCGACAAATGGTATTTTGACAAGTTCAAGCAGCGGACCAACCACAGTGACTTTTGCTACGCCATTTTTCGCAGGGTCAGCTAATGTTGGTGGCAGCACCACAGCTTTCAAACCAGTTATAGGATTAAATGTAAATAATATGCAAGACAATGATTTCTATACAATTGATAGCGTTACTTCTTCAGGATTTGTAGTAAGTATAAAAAATGATCCTACATTATTTGGTTCAGCAGGTGATTTTGTCGCAAGAGAATTTACATATAGTGCTTTCGGATATGGTTCGGGCTAGTATAATAGGAAAAACATAAAATAAAATGGCAAAACCAGCAGATTATGTAATTGATAATGATACAGGAGCTAATGTCCGTACTGATTTAAATAATCTTTTTGAAGCAATACGGCAAAATAATGGCTACGGAAGTGAGCCAACTGTTAAATACAATTATATGTGGTATGCGAACACATCATCTAGTCGCATGGCCTTTTACAAAGCAAATGCAACTGATAGAGTTGAATTTATAAGTTTGACTGATGGTAGTTTTTTTGGCCCTAATGGTTCAGCGTCAAATCCATCTTATACTTTTACAAACTCAGCTAGTACTGGTTTTTATAGAAGTGCATCTAACCAAATAGGCGTTTCTAATAACTCAGTTAATACAGCATTATTTAAAACAACTGGAACGGAAATAAAAGGTAAACTTGAAGTTGCGCCAGCTTCAGGTGATGCAGATTTTGATATTAAAACGTCTGGAAACTCAAATGACTCTGCAATCAATCTTATTGCTGATACAACTCACACAACTGGCGGTCTAACAATAACTAGAAAACAATCAGCAAATGGTAACTCAGAAATATTACATAAAGGTACAGGTGATCTTGTTCTTGATACTGATGACAAAGGTGAAATAAGATTTAAAACAGACAGTTCCGAAAGATGGCATATAAGCGGAGATAATAATGATACAACTGGAACAGTTGCCCTTGATACTAGAGGTTCATTAGTTTCTCATGGTAGAACAGCGGGTAGCTATCTTACTACGGCTGGTGCTTCGTTTTTCTCTAGAGATACTATATTTGAGGGTCTTAGTTTAGTAAAAAGTGGCACTATTTGGGGAACAGTTTTACATATTAATAGACTTGCTTCTGCTGGTTTAACTGACGCTGGAGGTGTAGGAAGATTAATTGAGTTTCACTATAATAATGGTGGTGTAGGCACGATAACTACCGATGGAAGCAACACAGCTTATAACACTGGTTCTGATTATAGATTAAAAGAAAATATTGTTGATTTGACTGATGGCATCACTAGGTTAAAAACCTTAAAGCCATGTAGATTTAATTTCAAAGCTAATACAACAAAAACAGTTGATGGATTTTTAGCACATGAAGTAACGGCAGTCCCCGAAGCTATAACAGGGGTAAAAGATGGTGTTGATAGTGAAGGCAAACCTGTTTATCAATGTATAGATCAATCAAAGTTAGTTCCATTATTAACTGCTGCACTTCAAGAGGCAATTGTTAAAATAGAAACATTAGAAACTAAAGTTGCTGCATTGGAGGGTAGTTAATGGCAATTATTGCTGCTGTTAAAGATTTTGACGTTGCAAGACGTAACGATTTTCCTTTAACACTTACATTTAAAGATGGTAATAGTGATGCTATAAATTTAACAGGCTATACCGTTGACGCAGAGGTCTACAGTATTACATCTGATGGTTTTAGAGACACTAAATATGCTGATTGGTCTATTACTTATACAAATAGAGGTGGTGGTGTTGTGGATATAGCTTTGACTGATACACAAACAGCAGCTTTTAATAAACATGAATTAAAATACGATGTGCAACTAACTCAACCAGATGGACAGAAATTTCAATATTTACGAGGTACACTATATATAAATGAGGGTTATTCAGAATGAGTACACCTAATAAGGTTGAAGTCAGTCAAGTCAGTGAAGTTACCACTGTTGAAATATCAACGGTAGGGCCTCAAGGACCCTCGTCTACAATTAATTCAGATAATGCAGTTGATGATTCTATAGTGTATTATCACCAATCTAGTGGTACATTTAAAGCAGATGCAACTACCACTAAACTTACTCTCGTAGATGGAGGAAACTTTTAACAATGGCTAACACAGTACGCATAAAAAGATCTACAGGATCTTCAGCACCAACAAGCCTTGCAAATGCTGAGTTAGCTTTTGCTGAAGGCAGTAAAAAACTCTTTATCGGTATTGGAACGGGAGGAGCTGGAGGATCTGCTACAACTATTGAAGCAATAGCTGGAACTGGTAGTTTTTTTGATAAAGATACAGTAAGAAGTGCTAATGCTGTTTTATCTGGGCCTACAACAGGAAGTGATGCTGCACCTACATTTAGAGCTTTAGTAGCTGCTGATATTCCTTCATTAGCTCATACAAAAATAAGTGATTTTGATACAG
>CEOU01039328.1_pt1 | contig 10375 bp, 12 predicted proteins | sample 530731 | NCBI WGS metagenome assembly CEOU01 (sample SAMEA2620894, study PRJEB7988) | marine metagenome | isolation source: saline water (ENVO:00002010), including
GCTTGTGACGCTGCGCCAGCCGCAAAACTTCCCGGCTGTATAGGTGCTAACTGCTCATATACAGGTCGGAACTGGCTTCGTGGTTGTCTAAATACTGGGGCATCAAACTGTGAGCCTTGTCTATACGGGCCTTGTAAAGTCTGTATAAGCCTTTGTATTCGCTCTTCTTGTGTAGCCATTAAATATTCGGTATTGCGCTCGATATATACTTATCATCCAGCCATCTATATCTTTGTTTAAACTGATTTAATAACGCAGCTTTGTCTTCTGGCCTTGCTCTTGCTATTGCGCCTAACTCTGCGCCGTACTTATTAAGAACTGCCTCGTGACCAACCTCGTTATTTTCTTTAAGTTGTTCATACATTTGCGCAGATACTTGCCTAGCAACTTCACTGTCAGACAAAGTTGCATCCTGCCTTACTGATTCTTCTATCCTAGCTAGTCTTGGAATAATTTCTTTAATAGAGTTATTAACAAGTCTTCTCGCCTCTGGCACGAATAACTGCTCGTATCCACCTACGGCAAGTCTTATTGATGCTTGTTCTGGTGATGTGTCTAATTGTTGAGCAACATCAGTGAATCCAGCTCTTGTGCTATTGAAGTCGTTAATGGCTGCTCTAACATCATCTCTAAACTGATTTCTTTGTTCAGCTTCAAATTTATCTACCTCTAATCCTTTACTTACTGCTTGGAAATAAAGATCCATTCGCTTAGTAGCTAGAGTGGTTTGATTTTTTGCATCCGCTGTGGCGTATGTAGCTTCCAAGGTTCTAGCGTCATTAATACGTTTAAGATTATCTTGTTGTCTTTGATAAGCAGTATTAGCTTTCTCTTTCTCTCTTCCATAAGCATCGATGGCGTACTGATAAAGTTCTTTCTGCTCTTGACCAGAAAACTTATTCATCACATTAGATGCGCCAGCCAAACCTCTTGATATTGTTTCTATGAAACTAGGCGTTGCATTCCCTGCTGCATTAAAAAATGCAGATGCTACGCCAAGATCTGTTTGCTTTTTAATTCTATCTTTAATGTTTTCTTTGCTTGGTAGTTCTGCTTCTAAATCTTTCAGCTTGTTAAGAGAGTTATCTACTTCGGTCTTGTATTGTTTTTCTCTGTCTATTAAGTCTTTGAACATCTCATCGCTAATACCTGTAGCCCTAGATCTCAAAGTGTTGCTGACGCTTGTTGATGGCGTAGCTCCAGAACCAGCCGCATCGACACCAGACATTATATTTTGCGGAGTCAACCCCGCCATAGGCCCACCATATGCACCGGGATACATAGAGCTTAAAATTGCGATATCATTTGGCGGTGGCAAAGCTAGACCTCCGGTCTGATTATCGGGAGTAGGCTTAGAGTCATCAGGCCTTACAGACGTTTGTTGTTGTACTCCAGCTGAAACAGTTGTGCTCGGCTGTACAGTTGTAACAGACGGTTGCTGTCCACTTGTAACCGTCCCGCTCATTGGAACGTTTAAACTAGGTCTTGTTAGAACAGGTGGCAAACCTGCCCTCATATCTGCGACTGCTCTTTGAGATGCGTCAAATGGCGTTAATGAAGCTGTATCACCCGGATCAGATAATCCCACAGCTCGTCCGAATCTACTAAACATCACCTCTTGTAAAGCATTACCAGCTACTCTTGGTACAAGCATAGCTGCATCTACCGCAGCAGCCCCTGATTGCAATGCGCCCATTCCAAATTGTTGTAGTGCTGTTCTATCATTTATTGATTGAACAAGCTGCTCTTGTTGAACTGGAGACAAAGATCGGTATTGATCCTCCGTGACCCCAGCATCTTCTAATTGGCTAAAGAAGTTATCTAAATTACTATTCTGTAAACCTATAGTTCCCTGCGTTCCTGATTGGAATCGTCTAACTAGACCACCAACCTTTGCCATAGGCATTGGTGCTGGCTGCATAGACTGCAATGTCATCATTGGATCAGGCATAGGCTGTTGCATTGGGACTTGCGCCATAGGGCCAGCTGGCATAGTAGGACGCATGGCTGTAGCTAGAAGTTGATTTATGACAGGGGGCTGTTGCATATTCTGCATAGCAGAGGCTTCTTGCCTGATATCATTGCGAGCTTTCATTTCGCTCGCAGCGATAACTCCTTCAATCCCTCCAGCCTGTGTCAGCTGGGCTAGAGCTTGATCTGGCAACCCCTCTGTTCTATCCGCAATCCTAAGTAGATCTTCCATTGCCATGTTTAAACGTCCTAAGCTGCTCTATTCAAAGCTGCTGCACCTAATAAGAAGTTAAGTAGTTGGCCTGTTTGACTAGCAGCGGGTTGCTGTGTAGCCACTGTTCTATCCATCGGGCCAGCTTGCGCACCCCTGAGAATGCCAGAGTAAAACTGTAACTGCTCTTTAGGAAAGTCTCTTTGTCGCAAAAAGTCTTCGTATGCTGTATCTAGTATACGCTGCTCATCTGCCCTTAGATCTGCACCTAATGCCTGTAGTGCTCCTAGCCTCTGCAAGTCTAATGCTTGTTCTTGTCGATCAACATCTATGCCGAATCTAGCAAGCGTATCCAACCTAGCTTTCTCTTGCGCTAATGCTTTTTGATTCGCAATTGCTGCTTGTAGACCTTGCGCACCTGCTGCTTGCTTCGCACGCTCTCCTACATCGAATGCCCTTATACCTTGCTCTCCACCTTTCAGTGCCAGCTCTTCAGAAGCAAGGTCAGCACGTAGTCCTAACTGACCTGCTGTTTGTGCTGATCTGTCAGCTGCAAGCAATGCCTGTAATGTTTGTTGTCCCTGCGCTCTTTGTGCAGCATCTCGTAGTTGCTGTGCTTGTATATCTTGTGCGCCAGCAGCCTGTGCAAATCTTCCGGTTGCAACATCGGCTTGAAGACCCAAGCCAGCTGCTGCTCTTTTCGATGCGTCAGTCAGCTGTTGTGTTTTTAATTGTCTGTCAATATCAGCTAGTGCAGTAGCGGTTGCCTTGTCATATCCTTTTAATAATAAGTCAGCTTCTTGTGCAGCTTGCCTATCTAGGAATCCTCTTTCTGCTTCTAGGTTTGCAAGTGTGCCTCTTGCCCCGAAAGCACTAGCACCACCGGCCCTAGTTGCCTGTAGATTTCTTTGTGCCTGTTGTTGATTAAAAGCTCTAGCTGCTCTGTCTTGTGCAACATCCAAAACTTGTTCTTGAAAAGGATTCTGGAATTGAGCAATGCGACTTGCCAGATCGGGCTGGGTAAATTCTGTACCGGTATATCCTGTGCCTATATTGGCTCCTTGGAATCCAGCTTGGATATCTCCCGCACGATACCCTGAGTCGAAAGCTGCTGGTGCTGTATAGGTGGAGGCAACTCTACCGGGAGTCACAGCAGTTGGTGTTTGTCCCGGTGCAGTATAGCTGGTAGTAGCATCCGTTATGGTTGCCCCTCTAGGAAGACCCGTTGTGGGATCTATTAATTGATCAGTGGCTCTTGCCCTACCAACGTTGACACCGGGTAGAGATCGAGAGGCGAGTCCTGTGATTCCTTGAAAAGCAGCCTGTTGTTCTGGAGTATACCCAGCAAGTCTTTGTCCCTCAAACGGCACATAATCCTGCTGCAATATAGCGTCAGCTGACTGCAAGCTCTTTTGCAGATAAGGATAAAATTCTTTAGGTATATTTGTATTTGTGACAGTTGTTTCAACATTCTGTGTTCCACCACCGCCACCACCGCTACTACCGCCCATTCACGACCTCCAATACTGGCTGATCTACATCCTGTGTTTCATAATTTACAGGCTTCGTCATTAATACATATTCTTTCACAAAACCATTATCAGACCATTTCTTTTCTAATGCAGGTGCAGTAGATGTCTCTAGTCCATCTAGTTGTAAGGTTTTTGCAAATACTTCACAGACCTCTAATGCCTGTTCTCCCCACTCCTTTAATCTAACACCACTTAAGGTATTCAAATCTAAATATTTTTTTCTTGGATATACATTTACACCACAAATAAAAAACCCTATTGGATTTTCTTCTTCCCATACAATCCATACAAAATAAGGAAGCTCAATCATTTGATGGAGTATATCGGCGGTGTTATATCTACCATGACTTCTGCGCTCTAAGTTTTCTGCGTAATGAGATATCTTAGGCCAAAGATCTAATATCTTATCTTTTTCAATGAGCTTAATATCAAATGACATCGTTTAAACGTACCGTTCTGGTCGCCTCATATCCATGACTATTTGCTCTGGTGTTTGATTCATCTCATCTGGTTGCACAGTAGTCGCTGTCTTTTCTTTGCGAATGTTGTCAATCATCTGATCTAGCAACTCACCACCCCTTGTAGTGCTCCCATCTCCTATATGAGACACAACATCTGCTGGGATGACATATTCATCTCTTGAGAGCAAAACAGGCTCCATGCCTTCTATATTAGCTGGAACGACATCATCCATTCCTCCACCAGCACCGGGAACCAAGCCCTCAAAAAACGATGTTTCTATTTCTAGTTGACCGCCATGTGCATACTTTGGCAACAAACCGCCGAATGGATTTTTTGGTTCTTTCGTAAAGCGTTCTTTATAAAGCTCCCTAATCTGATCCATCGTAAGATTTTCTAAATCAAAAGCCTTCGTCATACTCTTTAATTGATTCTCAGTTTGGTCAGCCATTTTTTTAGCTTGACGTAAACTTTGCTCTTGCATACCTCGCAGCTGAGATATTGATGTTATTGGTCTATCCATCTATGAAAAACGTCCCATAGGCATCATTGCCACGTTAGTAGGTCTTGTTAAGGCTGTACCAGCTGCTTGTGCTAATCCCGCTGATGGTCTGGAAACATTACCTAATTGCGTAGTTAAAGCATCTATCTGTGTTTGTAGACTTGTCGGGTCAAATGTAGTTGCTGCTGGAGCAGCTGATAGCGCATCTATCTGTGATTGCAATCCTGTAGGATCAAAAGCTGTTGCAGCCAAATCTGCTTGAGTTACAAAGCTAGATGTGTCTATACCCGGATTAAAACCTGTTAACGCAGTATTAAGATCTGTTGCTGTAACAAACTGGCTAGTATCTATCTGTGGGTTGAAGTCTGCCAACGCTGTATTTAAATCTGATGTTGTTAAAAAGTCAGAAGTGTTTAAACCAGCCATAGGATCAAAGCCTTGTAGCGTTGTAGATAAATCATCTTGTGTAACGAACCCGGTTGGATCAAAGCCAGACAAAGGATCAAAACCTTGCAGTGTTGTGTCTATATCGTCTTGTGTTACAAAACTTGATGTATCAATAGGATTGTTGGCTAAATAATCTGCTATATAGGTATCGATATCACTCGCAGCTATGAAGTCATCGGGATTAAACCCCATTCCTGTCGGGTCTTGATAGCCCGGTATTATCATGCCGGGTTCACCCGGTGTTTGTCCCGGTGCAGTAGGATCTCCAGTAACGTTACCTCCCTCATAATCAGAGCCGGGAGCACCGCCCGGATCTTGATTAGGATCAGTAATAGCATCTGTAGGATCAGATGTATCCGTTGTTGATCCTGTAGTAGTTCCTGTAGTGGTTCCTGTAGTAGTTCCTGTAGTAGTTCCAGTATCAGCTATGCTAGTAGTTCCATAAATATTTCTAGTCAGTGTAGGATCACCTAGCAATCTTGCGCTGTAATCAATTACAGGAGCATCTGCAAATCCTCTAGTGCCTAAGTTGAATTGTGTATCTTCCGCTCTAGGAATAAACTGCTGAACAGTTTCTGTGCCAATGATCTCTGGCGCATTTGTAAAAAACTGTGGGCCAGATACACCAACAAGCGGTGCATTTGGATCAAAGCCTCTGAAATCTACGGGGCCACCTTCTTGAAACTGTTGTGTGAAAGAAAAAGGATTAGCAAAATAATCAAACTCTGATGATCTACCGCCTCTACCAGATACTGGAAACTGAACCCCTCTATCATCTGGTGTTACAGGAACATAAAAGTCTTCATCATCATCTGCCATGCCCAAAGGCATATTCATCAAGTTATACTGATCAGTCAGCCCCTGACCCGTTAGTGCAGCTGTTCCAATAGATCCTAGCTGAGTTGGGGTGATATCAGCTAACCCCCCTCCTATTCTTTGCAATAAATTCTGTGTACCAGCATCTGTTACAGCCTGTGTGCTGGCATCTGTTAGTGCCTGTGTAGCAGCTTGTGTAGTGCCTTCAGCAGCCGTAGCTCCTCCAGCACCACCTAAAGTACCACCTAAAAACTTCCCACCAATACCGCCTAAAACCCCACTCAAAAGACCAGCCTTTAAACCTTCTTCTAAACTCCCTGTTTCGATTGCTGTGCCTACACCAGAGCCTAGAGCAGCTAGTCCAGTAGTTCCTCCCAGAACTCCTAACGCACCTATTGGAGCAGTTGCCCCAAGCAGCCCACCACCTAATGCCAATAGTAAAGGTAGGAATGCTTCTGGTTGACCAGTGTCAGGATTGATAGTCAGTGCGTTGTTTGGTGTCATAGATCGCAGAACATCCACTTCTCGCGGGTTCATATGAACCAGCATGGAGTCTCCATATCTACCCTTAGAAGCCAACATATCAGCTTGTTGTTTAAACGGCTGATCTTTCTGAAATGCTCTATTCATGGCACACTCTATAAGCGTTTAAACGCTATGTTATCTCAAGTAATGAAACAAATATATCAAAGTAATCAGCTGTTCCAGCAGTCATTCTCAATTTATCTTTTGACTCCAAAACGATTACTTCACCCCCTGTAAGATACCCTTTCCTAGTCTCTGCTGCTATTGCAGCGGTCTTTTCAAACTCCGTAGTTCCTGATGCGCTGTTATCAAATATATGCAGAATCAATGAAGCTGCATTAGACGCATTAGTATTATAAGCACTAACTGTCTTGAGTATAGCAGTTGCCCCTTGTGGGCATTCATATACATCTGTAATAGATGTTGAATCTAATGTCTTAATAGCGTTTTGATAAGTGGTAGGCATTACGACATAAACCACGACATTGCAGATGATTCATCTTCAACATCTTGTTTTGATGGTATCAACTCAAAAACAATACGAAGCTGATTTATCAATCGGAGCATATAGTCTTCTTGATATTCCACGGTAGGTAGCTCTAAAGGCAACCTATGCTCTGCGCCACTTGCAGTTTTAGTTGTCATCGCCTTCCATCCTGTCTGACATCCAGACGAACATCTCCCAACCGCCAGCCGTTCTCCACATCGGTGCTTTCTACTCTGACCCTAACCTGTCTTGCCCTAGCTCTAACGTTAGATAAAGCAAACTCGCTAGTAGTAGTAACTGATGTTGTGGACTCTGATGTTAGTGTACCACCAGCATTATCTCTAGTTTTAATCGTATAATTTAAGGTTGGACTATCTGCAGATCCAACAAAATCACAATCAGGCAACAGCCTTCTTACAAATGCAAAATGATCTCCATCATCAATATCAAAATCCGCAGTTTCTATAAAAGCTGTTAATGCAGAGCCATCATCATCAAACCCAACTTCATGCTCAAATAAATATCCAACATCATTAGTAGTTTTTACAGCTATTGGATTATCAGTTGATGCACCTGCATCATCCCAAAAATCTCTTTCCAATGTTGCTATAGTCCAATGATTTTCAACATAGTTGTATACAACCATTGCATTTAATGTTGTTGAGTCACCTGTAGGATAAAACCAACCTACTTCGTTAAATCCTGTGTTAGCAAATGCAACTATTTGATCTGCTTGTATTTGATTTAAGTTGTCAAACACATAAGCACGAACAGTACATGGCAATACTTTTGCTGATCCCGAATAAACATAAAAGTTTCTGCGATCCATAAAAAATATAACATTGTTTGCTGTAATAGCAGCATTCTGTGATATCAGACTAACGCCATCTGTTATTAAGTTAGCCTTAAAGATAAAAGGTGCGCCTACAAACTGAACGCTATACAGTGCTGCATCCGTCCATATAGCTACTTCTTGTCTTCCTCTTAACGCACCAATAATTTCCGATCCCACAGAAAGTCTTAAATCTCCAGCTGTATTGGTAGTTTTAGGAGTCCAATCTAATACGTTTTCCTGTGTGCACCATCGTATTTGCATTAAATCTATATTGCTTTCACCAAACGGATTACACCCAATAGCCAATACATGACGGTCTTGTGTAGATACAACTATCTGTAAACACTCAGTTGGTGGATTATCATTGCCAGATATAGCTGTAAGCTCTAACGCTCTATTTTCGGGATTAGTTGCATCCCACAAATAAATAGATCCAAGTCTTGGGTTTAATACTAAATCTTCTCCAAAATTATCTAGGCTCCATAATCGAAGTGTATTAGTAAGTGTATCTCCTGATGATGTGCCCCAAGTACCAGATCCCCAAGGGCCAGCACCCCAACCACCACCGGGAACGGCTACATCCAAGCCAATATTTATTTGATATGCAGCTACAGTGCTGCTACCACCATTACCTGTATCGCTACTATTAGCTGTTACTGTAGAACCTGATGTGTCTTTAGCTGTAAATGTAAAAGCATTAGCAGAGCTAATTTCTGTAATCTCATACTCTTGATTTAATACAGCTGCTGTTATATTGCCACCTAAACTAGCTGCGCTACTAAAAGTAACAAAATCACCAAGCACTGCTCCATGCCCTGTTTCATTACAAGTAATAGTTGATGATCCATTAGTAGCCGAAAACGTTGGATCTCCTGCGCTAGTTGTTAAACGTATTGGGGTTACATCTATAAATACGTTACCAGAAACAATATATGTTTTTTTAGTTGTGCCTAATCCTATATATCTAATACCCGCCAAAGACACCCATTGTTTTATTTTTCTACATACACCAACAAAACTAGAGGTAAACTTTTTTTGCCACCCTCCCATTTTTTCTGGTTTGCCTGATCTAAATCTTACAAACGATCCATCATAAAACCTTCCTTCATTACTATAAGCAGTGCCTTCTTTGTAAATCCCCGGCTTAAAATTAAATCGCTTTAACATTTACTTTTTGCTCATGTATGCAGTAGCACCAAAATAAAGCCCTACCACTGACGCTTGACTCAAGAATAACATATCACTTAATGATGCAAGAGTGTTTAAACGCTCTTCTGGTATAAAAGGTAATAACGGCAATAGTGCAAAAACACACATAGATATCATTGCAACCCAAGCCATTTTTTTTTGTGAGTCTGCTTTTTCTTCTTGCAGCTCTAACTGCAACATTTCTTGATGCTTAGTTAATTCTTCGTCGGTGACAGTGCCATCACCATCAGTATCATATTCAGCGTACCTTGATTTTGGCTCAAGTTTTTTTGCGTTCATACTGATCTTCTTTGAGTTCTTCGACTTGTTGTTGCAGTTTAGAAACGGTTTCCTCTAGCAATTCTATCTTGAGATCCTGCCTACTGTCAGCAGGTAAAGAACCCAACTCACCTCGGGGCCATTTTATTCGGAACTCACTATTAGCTTCTACGTCTACCTGTTGTAAGTCCATATCGTGCTCAAGAAACGTAACTCGTTCTGTTAATCCAAAATATGCAAACGATGCAACAGCAGTAGCTGCCAACAATGATATCAAATTAGCTAATGGTATTCGTATAGCTGTTCCTTCATTAAGATCTAATGAGTTATTTTTTGTTGCCATCTATACGGTAACCAATATGTTTTGCCCAGTAGCTTTTGGGGTAGTGTAAGTAAAAGAACCGTTTTTATAGGTGTAAATTTTAGAATCATAATAAGTTGTTATAACTTCACTCTTTCTATTAGTTTCTCTAACCTGCAACCTTTCTACTTCTATCTTTTGTATTTGATGTTTAGCATTCGGCGGTTGGGCTTGCACACTGTTTGGAAAAGGAGGTATGTCAGTCATCGTCTTTCTTTTTTCTGGCAGGATCTCTAAAAACATATTTAGTTCCAGCCTCACTAGCTGGAATAACCCTTACCTCGCAGTATCCATCAAACTTACTTGTTTTACTACGCATCCAATTGTGTTGGTGAACAGACTGATGAACTAACGCATCACGATATTCAAGACATGAAGTTAATTCTTGAAAGTATAATTCAAGCCCAGTTGGTCTACCGCCGGGATTTAAAAGCACCAAAACAAAGATCATTAGCGTCATAATCTTCTCTTTTGTTTCAATGCTTGCACACGCTCTGCTTGTGGGGCAACAAGCTCCCAAGTTAACATTTCAATATCAACTTGATGTGCTGTTCCCAAAACCCTTGGCATAGTATTTCTGACGTAAATCATCGCGCCATAACCACATTGTTGATGATTAAACTTCAACCAATTCATTGCAACTTTATGGCGTTTTGCTGGAGGTTGAACTAGCTGTAAGTTATTCCACTCTCTCAGATCACAAAACAAATTTGGATCTTCGGGATCGTAATCTAGTCTTACTGCTTCTGTAACATTATCTGA
>CEOU01013410.1_pt1 | contig 10366 bp, 19 predicted proteins | sample 530731 | NCBI WGS metagenome assembly CEOU01 (sample SAMEA2620894, study PRJEB7988) | marine metagenome | isolation source: saline water (ENVO:00002010), including
TCTACCACGTTGTGGATTTAGTTCCCACCAAGCACCAGCTTTGCAAGCAATCATTTCATCATCATCAGCACTAAACAAACTAATTAATGCAGCTCTTCTAATACCACCAGCTAACACAGCATCAGCAATATAACATATAATATCATGTACCTCTACTGTAGTCAATTGATCACCATCTTCTTTATTTTCAAGAATACCAGTAATTTTTAAGATGCATTCTTTTAATGGTTGTGGTCCAGGAGCTTTACCACCAGAAGTTACTAACCTAGCACCTTTAGGTCTAATGTCTGAATAGTCAAATACTATACGTGAGCTTTTGCCATTTAAATAAGATTTCATTAACATCTTAATAGCATCTGCCCATCCTTCAATAGAGTCACCAATTAAATAACGTCTTGATCTTTTTGGATATGGTTTATTAATTAATGGAAGTTTTTCTACATGGTGTTTTTGCACAGAGTAACCTACTCCAGTTCCACCAAGTAATAAAAACATAGTTTCACTAAATGCGTCTACATGATCTATAGGAAGGTATGCACAGTTATATATTCTATTAGGGCTAATTTCAATTGGTTTACCACCAAATTGCATTGACCTCATAGATGGTAATACTTTTTTGTCTTCAACATAACGATAAGCAGTTATGATTTCATTCATAAGTTTTGGATATGATTTAATATGCATCTCCATATTTCTAGTGACCAACTCATTCCAGGTCTCTCTTCTTTTTATTTCAGGATTATACCGTGCATATTTCATATAGACAGTAATATCACTTAGAATCTTGTTATTCAATTCCATTATTTTAGTATTTAATAGTTAATAAATGTAGACACCTACGAGAGGTAGGTAATAATAATATAGTTAAAAATTATGAGTTAAAATTAATATATGTAAAGTTAATTGTAAAAAATAAAAAACCTAACTCAATTTTTATTGCTGGATTCCATTCTTCATCTTCTATTTGTATTTCACACTGTTGAATATGTAGTCCAATAAGGGGGCTATGTGGTAGTGGATCAAAACCTAGTTCATATCTTTTCATATTGTTGTTTTTTTTTGTATATTATTATAGTATACAAATATAATAAAAAAAATGTTATGGCAAATATGACAGACAAACAAGCAAACCAGTTAATAAATTTAATCAGAGGTGAATCAATTCAAGAGTTTGGAAAATCTGGTGCTAAATTAATAAATGATACATCAACTTCTGCTCATACTGAGGGTTTTTATGCAATACAAGGTATTAGTTCTTGCACATTAGACTTTACAAGTGGTGCATCTACTCAAAGTAAAGTTGGTGGTAGAATGGTAGATTTTGATGCAAATTTTACTATACCAAATGGAGCAATTATATATGGTGATTTTACCAAAATTACTTTAACAGGTGGTTCTTGTATAGCATATAAAAAAGTTTAAATATGAATATAGCTGCAGGCCTTGGCATTTCTAGAAATTCAATGGGTACTATTCCTGATTCTTTAGATGGGATAGTTCTTTATTATGATTTTACTAATTTTGCAACGTTACGTCAAGATAGAGACGGTACCGGTATGGTTAGTTCTAATAATGATCCAGTAGAATGGGTACAAAATATTGCTAGTGGTGATGCAAATGGAATATTAGGTTCATTTGCACGTTCACATGCTGCAGGTGCTGCTTATGGAGGAATTTTTAAAACTGGTGGTGCAAATGGTCAATCCTATGTTCAATTTGATGATGATGGAACAGAAACAGAAAGAGGTTTAAGAGCAGGATTTATTTCAACTGATGCTACAGATGATGGTGGTGTTGCTGCTGATAAATTTAGTGATGTAACTCTTGATGCAGATAATTATACAATTTTGACAGTTTTAAAACATGATGACCCTGCTGTTGAAGAAGATGATTATGCAATGTTTATAAATGCTTATCCTACAGGTTATCCTACATCTGATTGTCAAATAGCAATAGGAAAAGCAGAAAGTACTGAAAAGCTTTATAGTTCATATGTATTTATAGCTGGTGGTATAGATTTTGAAAGCACTGTTACAAATAATACTCTTGACTCTAATGTTCATGCTTTTTTAACAGTAAGTGGATCAGGTACAAATGAAAGAAAATTATACGAAGATGGAACTGCACAAACAGATACTGATACAGCAGATAATAGAACATTTAATTTTGATAGATCTACAGGAGCAACAACAGCAGCTAATGGAGCTGCAATAGTAGGTGTAGGAGCTAGATTACTTTCAGGTGGTGTAACTAAATCTTGGCATGGGGGAATTTATGAAGTTATAATTTGGAGTAGAGCATTATCAGACTCAGAAATAGCTAGTTTAGAAGTATATCTTGCTGGTAAATACGGAATAACCTTCAGTTAATTTTAAAAATGACAATTTTTTAGTATATTATATTATGGAGCAGTACATCTTTACAGTTATAATTACAGCATTAACCGTATTATTTAGTGCAGAAGCGTGGAGATATTACAGATCAAAACTTAATATTAATTATAATAAAGAATCCATGGCTGAAGAAAAGGAAAGAGCTTACGTTAATAGTTTAGAACTAAGAGTTTGTAAATTAGAAGATCTTTTAGGAGCAAGTGCAGCAGAAAAAGATGATCTCCGAGATAAAGTAATTGACTTAACAGCTGAAGTTGCTACTCTACGTGAAAGAGTTAAATCACTTGAAGCTGAAAATGATAGATTAAAAAGAGTATAATGGCTAGACCTGTATTTAATAGTAAAGGAGCAAGAGTTCCAGGCATGTTTCAAGAAGGGGGTAATGCTCCTAAAAAGAAAAATACTGGAATGACAAGACAGCAATATAATCAAGATGCCTTGGGAAAAGCAAAACAAGATCTTGCAAAAGACGCTGAAAATTTTCAACGTTTTCAACAAGCTAATCAGTTTGATGCTACTATGCCTGGTAGTAATTTGATGTTAGATCAAAGAACAAGACAACAAGCACAAACTTATATACAAGGTATGAAAGATCAGCAGTCATTAATAAACACTGTTGAAGCAGCAATGAGAGAAAATATAGAGTTAAAAAGACAAATGCAAGTACAGGCAGCAGAATCTGCACAACAACAACTTATTGATTCTGGTAGGAAGAAACAAAAAGATATGACAAATGCAAATACACCTAGACAAATGGGAGGTGGTTTAGGTAAAACAAGATTTGAAACAATTAATGAAAGAAACAAACCACTATCTCCTATGGAAATGAATCCGCCTAATAATAGAAAAATGTCAGCAGCGGATGTAAGAGCAATTAAAGAAAAAGCTGAGTCATTAAGACGAGGTGGTTTTATAAAAATGAAATATAATTAGATATGGCAGTAACAACAGCACAATTAAAGATAACTAGCGCAGCAGATAGTTTAACAAGTTCTGCAATAGCTATAGATGAGACAACAACTTTATATGATGCAGGAACTACAGATGGTATGACCAAAACTACTGGTCTAGCTAGAAAAAGTTTTGCAGCTTCAACTGTAACATTACTTTTAGATGATGCTGCTTATGCAGATAATAAAGCTAGTAAATTATATATTAAAAATACAGATGCAGCTGGAGCTTCAGCTAGTACAGTAGCAGTTTCTCTTGGTACAATAGGAGGAGAAAGTAAAATAGGTATTTTACATAATAATGAATGGGCATGGATTCCATGGTCAGGTGCATCAGATATAAACGTAGAATGTTCATCTGCTACTACACTAGTGGAATGGATGTTAATTTTTGAATAATAAATAAAATATTAAGATATGGCAACTTTAACCGCGCAAACTAAATTAACAGTATCAGACATAGTAGCTGATGCTATTGCATTAGATGTATCAATGACTCCTACTGTTATAGCGGGGGGTATTACAAGTAAAACTTTAACTTCAGCTAGGAACACTGGTAGTGCTCTTACTGTTGTAGAAGCTACTTACTATAGTGCAGGTACTATAATTTATTTAAGAAATATGAGCAGCACAGAAACTATAGATGTAGAGTTAACTTCTGGAACAACTCATATACAATTAAGTCCATTACAATGGGCATTGTTTCCTTGGGAAGCAGCAACTGATATAGAAGTTTTTTCAACAAATAGTAGTGAAGTTCCTCAATTAGAAGTAGGAATATTTTCTGCAGCATAATTAATTAATTAAATAATAATAAAGATATGGCAACATTAACAGCAAAAGTAACAGCATCTTGTTCAGGAATAACTTCTGATGCTATTTCAGTAGATAAAAGTTTTGATTTTACTTGTTTATCTGGAGGTATTACAAGCAGATCTATTGATGATAATGCAGCTGCAGGAGAAAAAATCCTTGAAGCTGATGAATATGCATCAGGTAGTATTGTTTATCTAAGGAATAGAGAAGCTAAAGGTGGTATTGTTATAACAATACAACTGTCTGCAGCAGCAGCAGGAGAAATAATATTACAAGGTCAAGAATGGGCAATGTTTCCTTGGACTGGTGCAGTAGATATACTAGCATTTTCAGCAAGTGGAGCTCCTATATTAGAAATTGGTGTATTCTCAGCAGCATAATTATGGCAAAAGAATTGAATGAAGATACAGGCTTTAAAGTTAGTATAAAAACTTTAGTAGGTATAGGCTTTGCAATGACCACTGTTATTAGCATGTGGTTTATGTTACAGGCAGATATAGCTGAAGCTAAAGAATTACCTATTCCACCTGAGCCAGATGTTACAAGAATGGAATTTCAAATGAAAGATGAAAATATTAGACTTTCAATTAAAAATACAGAAGAAGACGTTCAAGAAATAAAAGAAGACATTAAAAGAATTGAAGATAAAATAGATGCTCTAAAATGAAGTGGTTAATAATAACATTCCTAATGATAGGTGCAACTATAGATGCTCAAACAGTTTTAACAGATAAAACATTTAACAATAGTCAAGTTGGTGTAACTGTTGTAGAGTTTTGGGCTGATTGGAATTCTAAAAATGAATGTGCTTGGTTAGAAAATTTAGAAGAAGCAGAAGTATATAGAATAGATCTTAATACTGATGCAGCTAAAAAAAATAAGATAACTGTATTACCTACTGTTATAGTATTTAATGATGGAGAAGAAATAGAAAGATTTGAAGGTGATATATCTTTTAGTCTTTGTCCAGAGTCAACTCCTAAAAAAGTACAAAAAGAGATAAATGAATTAATGTTAGATAAATTTTAATATGAAGAAATTTTTATGTAAATTATTATGTATAGTTACTTTTAACTGTATATGTTTAAAATGGTGTGGTAAAACATGCTGTAAAGACGAGTGTTAAATTAAATAAATTAAAAAGAATATGGCAACTTTAACAAGTATATTACAACTTTCAACAAGTGGTGTAGCAAAAGACAGAGTAAATTTTACAAGCTCTAAAATAGCAAATGTAAAAAATCCTGTTATTCAAACTGGTACTATGAGTATAGATAATTCAGGAGAAGATACAATTGCTACTGCACCTGCAGGCAAAGGAGCTGGTGATGGAATGTATATCTATATTAAGAATACAGACGCTTCAGCTTTTCTAGAAGTATTTTTTGATGCAGTTAATACATTGAAAGTTGGTCCTGGTGAAATAGCTTTTTTCTGTGTTCATGATGGCAAGGCTGTAAAAGGTACTGCTAGTACAGGAACTGTGAAAATAGAATATGGATCATGGACTTTAGATAAGTATTAATAGAAATACTTAATAGAATGAATAAGTTTATACAAATGTTAATTGTGTTTGTATTGTGCACCTGTGCAGTACAAGCGCAATCAGTATTTGATAAAGTATTTAAATACTCTACGATCTATACTAGCTTTTCAGGTGGAACATCTCTTGTTCCAGAGTCTAGATATTTTGTACGACAAGATGGTGAAGTATTAAATATTACTCCTGAAGCTACTCCTGATTATAGATTTACATTTGGTATACGAAAAATTGCTAGGTTTTCTTATGAAAAAAAAGTAACACAATTCTACGATGGATCTGAAAACAATGTCTCCTTATCTTCTAACATAGGTGCAGTTAATGGTTTTGAGTTTTTATTACAATACGATGAAGGTCAACAACAGTTAAGAAACTACAATAATCAACGATACTTTGTCAGATACCTGGGTGATAATTGGCTTGCTAGAGTTGAACATCAACAAAACGGTTTAATAGATCTTAAATATACACAAGCAGAACTAAGAGGTAGACTCAAGGTTGGTGCTAGGTTAAACCTTTCTTTAGGGACAGCATACCGTACACATAGACCATATGGATTTAATCCAATAGAGAAATATTTAGAAAATAATTTTTGGTGGGACCTAGCTTATGACTATGGTTATGCAGACCACGCCTACTCTATAGATCTAGATGGTGACTTTCAAGTTGATCAAATAAATTTTTTCTGGACTGGACCAGATGGTAACAGAGTTGCAGACTCTGATCAAGACTTTAGAACACATGTTTATGAAAATATAGTTAGAGATTTTAATAAGCGTGAGTTTAACAAGATAGGAGACATGGGGACTGTTTCAGTAATAGCAGGACTAGACTTTTATCATTATTCTCCTAAGTACTGGTTGCATAGCTGGGCTTCTCTATTGCCATATCACTGGCACGTCCAAGGAGATGAAAATTTTAGTTATGAATCTTTTAACGATGGACAATGGTTTGATTATAACGTAGGTGTTATAGCTGGAATTAGATTAAACAAATCATTTGGTATATTTCTTGAGAGTGAATGGTTAAAATATTGGGACAGAAATCTAAACACATTTAATATTGGTCTAAATTATCAATTTAGATAATTTTTTTGTATATTATAGTATAACCAAAACCGTAATATATGAACTGGATAAACAGTTGGCGTGAAGGAAACAAAAAGAATATTGTAGACTTCACATTAAGATTTGGGGTATTAACCCTATTTGAATTAAAATGGAACCCTGGCAAAAGCTTTAGGTTCTTAGTATTAAACTTTGGATTTGAAATATAATGTGTCCATGCCCAATATGTGTTATAGTAGCAGCTGTTGCTGTAATAAGTTATAAGGTAATTAAAAGATAATGTTATGATGAAAGGATTAAAAAACGTTATGGTCACTGATCAAAGAACTCAGATGACATTTTGTGCAAGCTGCAAAAGCTGTCCTGCTATTGACATTTCCAAAGATTCAGATAAAGTTATTGTTGGAGGTGATGACGAAGGTTACACTGAGTTTACCAAAGATCAATTTGCTTTATTTGTAAAAACAGTTAAGGAGGGTATGTATGATAAATACCTTCCTAAAGACTGTATATGTGGTACAACATCTAACGAAGATGGTACTTGTGATGGATCTCATAATAATGTATGTGAAGAGTCACAAGATCAAAATGAAGATGTTCCTTTTGGAGATTAAAAGTTTAAAATATGAAAGTTAAAAAATATCAAAAAGGCGGCCCTAAAAGAGGCAGTAGTAAATCTAAAAAAAGCAGTAATAAACCTAATAAACCTGTTGATTTAAGATGGAGCACAGTAAATAAAGAGGGAAAAGTAGGCCCAAGATATACTAAAACAAAAAGAGGTTTAGACGTAAGAGATAATGCTGGTAGTGTAATAACTTATACTCCAGATAGTCCTATTTATAAGAAATTTTTTAAAGAAGGACCACCAAAAATGAACCCAGATATACACCGTGCACAAAACCGTGTAAATAAACCTGCTAAAAAATCTTTACCAGCAAAAGCATTATCAGGTGCAAAAAAAGGTTTAAACAAACTTAAAAATGCTGCAGCAGAGGTTAAGTATCAACTTTTTGATAAAGGAACAATACGAGACTGGAAATGGCAAGAAAGTGACCGTGCAGGATTTCATTGGAATATGATTAGAAAAGGAAGAGATTATGATGGTGGTAATACAAGAAAACAACACGGAGGCCCAGTCTTTAATGAAAAGGGCATGAAAGTACCTGGGATGCGTCAAGATGGTGGTTCTATGTTTGTAAGAGATATGGATAATCAATATCAAAAAGGTGGTGGTAGTAGAATAAGAAAAATATTACCAAGAAATAATAAGCTTGAACAAGCTAAACAAAAGCCGGGAGGTCTTACTGGTAGAGATAAAAGGTTACTTGATGACTATATGGAAAAAAAAGTAGCTAGAGAAATAAGAGAACCTGGTAAACAATATAACCGTAACTTTAAAAGTGATGTAAGTAACATGACTGAAATGTGGAAAAGAACTTCTAATCCATATAAAAATGTTTGGGATAAAAGGAAACCTAGTAGCTCTATTAATTGGGAAATAAAAGGAAACCTTAAAGATAAAAAAGGTAAACACTTACGATCTGGAGGAGCTGTAGGTTCTAATGGTGTGCTATAATGGGTTGGATACAAAAAGCAACAGCAAGTATAAAACGTAGAGGTACTGAAGGTGTTTGTACTGGTGATAAATTTGGAGGACCTACTTGCAAACCAGGAACAAAAAGGTACAATTTAGCTAAGACCTTTAAAAAAATGGCTAAAAAAAAGAAATGTGGCGGATCAGTCATGATGTGTGGTGGAGAATATCATTCACCTGTATCAAAAGCTGTAGGTCCAAACGGAATATTATAAATTTAAAAAAGTAAAGTTATGCCTGCAAATATGAAAAAAGCTGGAATGGAATATCAAAAGGGCGGATCTCTTTTGAAAAGAATTTTTGGTAAAAAGAAAAAAGATAAATCATTTGAAACAATGATGTTAGAAAGAAGAATAAGAGATCAAAAGTTTTCCGGAGTATCTAGAAGAGGAAACATTAGAAATCAAACTAAAGCACAAATTGAAGCTACAAATAAAAAGTTTGATAAAGAAGGTTGGATTAAAAAACCAAATGAAAAGCCAAAATACTTTAGAAAGGATACAGATCCAATAAGACATAAGAAATATAAATTATCTGATTGGAAACAAGATGGAGGACCTGTTTATAATGATAAAGGTATGAAAGTTCCGGGTATGATGTATGGAGGATCAAATAAAATGAAAAAGGCTCAAAGTGGATTTGAAGGACCTGGAGGAGGTTTTATGAATAGAATGAGAAATGAAGGTGTTGGATCTGCTGTAAAAGGAAGTTTTCCTGCAAGAGTAGCTGGTGTTATAGGAGATGAATATGGTGCTTTAGGTAAAAGAGCATTGTCTGGTGTTAAAAATATGATGACGCCTGCCAGACCTTCAGCAAAAGATGCCGTGTTGGGTAATACAACTGATGCTCAAATGAATCAAATGTCTGCAAAAAGATATGGAGGTTCTAAGAAAATGTATAAAAAAGGAGGAGGTTTTCCTGATATGAATAAAGATGGTCAAATAACTCAAGCAGATATTTTCTTAAAGAAAAAACAAAAAGGTACAATTAAGAAGCATGGTGGTTCAATAGGACCACATGGAATTTTATAATATGATGAGAGAATTAGCAGTTTTATGGGTATTAATTGTTGTAGGATGTAGCGTATTTAATCCTGGAGATAAATACAATCCTGATTACGTTGCCAAACCTATTATTGAAGAATCTTGCTGTAATGAAGATACAATTAAAGCTGATACAATTAAAGTAATAATAATAGAATAGATATGAAAAAATTATTAACGTTTTTATTTGTGATAATGAGTCTAGGACTTTACTCACAAGAAAGTAACAATTGTTTAGATTGTGCTATAGCAGGCGGTTTTTATTGTGGAGATGATCCAGCAAACTGGACAGTCTATTCTCCTGATGGATGTGTTATTCCAGAATGGATTAATGATGATTATATAGATTGTGTTGATGCCTCTGATGAAGGAGATGATGTTGTACCTACTACAATTGAAGAATGTGCAGTAGAAGCACCGTGTGATACTGTTTATGTTGATGTTATAGAATATGTAGATGTATTTATTACTGACACATTGTTTGTGGATAATTTTATAATTGATACAGTATTTGTAGATAATTTTATTACAGAGTATGTGTATTTAACAGACACTGTAACTATCTATTCAGATGCTGATACAATATTTGTTCCTGTTATAGAGTATGTAGAAGTTATAGAAACTGACACATTATTTATTGATGTAATTGAATATGTAACAGAATATGTAGAAATTTTTGTTACAGATACTTTAGTAATTACAGATACTATTATAGAAATAGAATATGAAGAAATCATATTTACTGAATATATAGACTGTGATACAGGTATGCCATGTAATAGTGGTATAGAAGAAATAATAGAAAAGTCTATTGAAGATAATAGACTATATAATCTTAACGGTCAAGTTATACGTAGACCAAAAGGTGTTTATATAGAACATGGCAAAGTTAAGTATAGAGTAGAATAAAAAACTTAAAATATGAGTATACTAAAAAAGATTTTTTCAGGTGCCGGAAGCAAT
>CEOU01014942.1_pt1 | contig 10347 bp, 5 predicted proteins | sample 530731 | NCBI WGS metagenome assembly CEOU01 (sample SAMEA2620894, study PRJEB7988) | marine metagenome | isolation source: saline water (ENVO:00002010), including
GCTACACACTTACTGATGATAGTAGTAGGAGAAAAATGAAAACATACATGATTAGAGCAGAAAGAAAAGTGATTGGTTATTACCATATCAAAACTAAATCTTTTGAAGAAGCTAAAAGACAAGCAAGTTATCAAATGGATGTGAATCCACAAAACTGTTTGGAAGAAGAGAAATATGAGGAGATAGTTTTGCCCGAAGAGCCAATGTTAATTGAACCATACAACGAATTTATAAAGGAGAAAAAATAATGGGTAGACCAAAAAAACAAATTAGAAAAAGAGACAAAGTATTTAACTTCATGGACAAAGCCATAGACCTAGTTAAAAATAAATGGAGAACGTATATCAAGGCTACTATAGGTTTAGCAATAGCATCTTTGTTTATATATGTGGTGTTCTTTTGGATTGATACGGTGCAAGAGATACGTTTTGAAATAATATACATCTAGGAGTGCAACAATGAGTGTAAGAGATATGGCTATGACGTTTGAAGCTATACAGAGTTATATGCGAAAAGACGTAAAAGGAATCAATCTGACTTTAGTTATACATCCTGACGATTTACCTGAAGATTTATTTAGGCAACCTACAGGGTCACGGTATCAAGTGGCTATGGTTTTGATGAACGACCAAGAGCAACCGGTTATGCCTACAATGAAAGCTGAAGGCAAAAAGGCAGTTGCACAAGCCGGACTGCTGTGCAGAGAGAAAAGGTTTTGGGCTTTCTTAGGAGTGTTTACAGAAGAGGATGCAGTTAAAGAACTTAAAGAAAGAATCAACATACAGAGCAGAGCAGAACTAGCAGATAACAAAATAGCAAGAGAAGACTTTAGGGAGTTAATAAATGAATTTAACAAAAGTTACTGACCCAAAGAAGCAAAAATGGTGGAAATGGCACAAAAAAAACCCTAAAGTATGGGAGTTATTTCAAAGATTTACCTTTGAAGCTATAAGAGCCGGAAAGAAAAATTATAGCCATTGGGCGATAATGCAACGGATTAGGTGGGAGACAGATATAGTAACTAAAGGTAATTCGTTTAAAATATCGAATGATTGGATAGCTTATTATGCTAGATTCTTTCATCACACATATCCTGAGTACAAGGGATTCTTCACCACAAAACCATTGAAACACGAAAGGGGAGGTCAATATGGCATTATTCAAGAGAAAGAAGAAGAAAACCGTCTTAGAGCAGAACAAAGATACAACAGTTAGTTTACCCGTTGGACTAGAAAAAAAGAGTGTTGAGCAGAAACACAAAAAAGAACGAGATTAGAATTGTAAAGTCAGGTGTCTATGTTTTGATGCTTGACGGAATTGTTGTCTACGTGGGCGAGAGTCAAAGTGTTTACTCTAGGATAGGTGCTCACGTAAAAGATTCTAAGAAAAGATTCGATTCTGTAAGAATATTGCCTTGTCAGGAGCATAGACGTAAGTATTGGGAAGCGGTACTAATAGATAGGTATCAACCATTATTTAACAAAACAGGCAAAGATAAAGAAACTAATCGCAGACATATTTTTGAACTAGGACAGATAACTAAAAGACAATTACAAACTGCTTCTGAGTGTGCAAACTGTAGGAGAGATAGAAATATTGCTATATGTGGTAATGGTCGGGGTGATATGACTTTTTACGGAGGAATAACATCTGCTTCTAGTACCGTTGGTAGTCTGTTTGTAGAAACAGTACCGGCATCTGATAGAGAGTATTCCAAACTTGCAAAACAAGAAGCAAGCTACAGAGAAGAAATTAGACCTAAAACTATTTCAATTAAAGTAGAACACGAAATGAAAGCTTTAGAAAGCTTGATTGAAGGCTTGAGGGGTCACGACCCTAGCCGAATAGCGAGACTAAGAATGAGAATACTACAGTTAAATAATTCAGGTAAAAAATACATTAAATTGAAATTACCCTCAAAGGATGAAAGGGATTTTAAACAAAGACTTGCTGTTCGCAGAAATGGTATCTACAACGTATCAACCTCAGTTACCGACCCTCAATCTTTAAAAAAATTAAAGATAATTTAACCTATTGCTACGTTTACCACAGCAGTTGTAGTCATCCATCGAGCTAGTCGTTTCGGATATATAGCCTCTAACCCGCATAAATTGACCCAAAAAGCCACCAGATTCTCGATGACATCTGGCTGCCTTGCAGCGTGGTTTCGGATATATCACTTGAAAGCTTTGTTTTATAAGGATTTATTGATTACCTACTGCTGTATTTTTGTACCAGTAGTATTTGCAACACCGCAGTTGGTCAAATATTGAACGTTCAATATTTACTGTCTCGCTTGTCTTATGTCTTCAAACAAGCCTTTCTCTAGTTTCATTCTTCGGTCATTTATACCTTCAAGTATGAAGTTTCTTAAATCTTGTAATTCTGTGATTCGCTCAGTCTTTCTTTCTCCTGACAAATCACTATTCATAATTCTTCGTTCTTCTAAGTAAGTTTCTCTTAAAGTTTCATTAATATTATTCAAGTCTTGAGTTAAACTTTTAAGTTCTTCCATGTACTCGGTTCTATACTGTTCAGTTAAATTTAATGCAAATTGGTCGCCTTCTTTTAACATTCTGTCTTGATTAGTCTTCATACTGCTAAGAAGATTATCGGCAGTTTCTTTTAATAAATAAAAGTCATTTTCTTGTCCTCTACCCTCTTTAGGTAACAAAAGAGCACCGACTGCGGGTTTCTCGTCAAGCCTACTGACAGGTCTATCAGGCATATCTAAAAACTCTCTGCTGTAAGCGTCAGTAGCGTTTGCTATCCACGCTCCTATTGTTCCTGTATATCCTCTCCATAAATTATCTATTTCTAGTGGAGAAAGAATCCCGCCTGTTTCTTCGCTTAATTCTTTCCACAGATTGTTTGTGTTTGCTCTGTACTGTAATTCTTTATCTAAGTTTTGCATATTGGGCGGTACAATCGGACGACCTGTATAAAAATCGTACCCTGTCATTACTTCTAGCGGGGCGTTGAGTATGGTAGCCTGTCTTGGGTCTATAGCTAGAGATTGACCTACCCTTCTTAAAACACCTTTCGTTACTTGTGAGCCTGTCTCTTTTTCATCAAAATATCTTAATATCCTCATAGGGATAGTGTATGTAATTAAACCCACCTCAAAAGGTATAGGTATAGCTATAACCTCACCACCCACTTTGAAGGGCAATATATAGTAATTGTCTCTTTGTTCTTCGCTTGCTTCTTTAAAAGGCTCACTATCCTTCATAAATATATACATGATTGGAGTCAATGAAGCTAACATACCCATTCTCAGAGCAAAAGCCCTTCTTCTAGCTTGTTTAGATGTTTGTGGTTGTCCGTATGCACCTGTCGCACCACGATAGAAAACATCAACACCTTGAAGTCTAGGATTTTGAAACGGTATTACCGTTGCTAAGTATTGCATCACAGGATTTTTACCTCTCCTAGTAAAGTTCAAAACTTCCATAGCCATAAATACAGCTTCAGCTTCGTTTCCTGTTTTCTCCAAAACATCTTCATATACTGCCAATCTTGTCGCCGCATCTGAGGATATAGTGCCTTCGCCTATTAGTTCCCAAAGTCCTAAGACTATATCTATCGGTGCACCAGCTATTGTCTGTAAAGTATTTCTGTTATTGATACCAGCTTTTTTATAAGCTGCTTTTATAAGTTTTTGTGAATCATCAATCTCTCTAACAACTGCGTCATAACCTGACACTACGCCCGCCCTTCTCATTTGTGTAACGCCTTCAGGGATGAAATCTTTATCTGTAAAAGGCAATCTGTTAGCAATCATGCCACTCCAAACTCTAGTCCAATTTTTCAAGCTTGTCGCAAGTGGTATAAAGTTACCCCCTAATATAGTTTGTGCTGATATGGAATCTCTTAGTATTTGTCTTATCCAGAAATCAGGGGTTCTTGTAATAAGAGCACTTAAAAGTTCTTTCGGAGCAGCAGTAATTCGTGACCAAGTACCACCAAAAGTAATCGGTCCACCTTCAAAGTTTTGAAAAGCTTCGTACAAATCAACATCATCAACAGCAAAAGATTTATTTTTACCACCTACTCTTATGTTAACTATATTATTACCCTGAGCATTTAATGGTACTTGCTCCGCAAATCCTGCATCTACCATGTCTCTGACCACACGATTAGCCGCTATGTTCTTCATACCTAAAGTTATAGCTGCTCGTAAATTATCAGCTATACCTGATATTGGGTCTACTATGTCTTTATCTTCACTTCCTTTTGCTCTTACAAAGATATTTCTACGCATAGTCATACCTTTGAATATTTGTGGACCCTTAGTTAATATATTACCGTCTTGGTCTCTTCCCATCATTCTATAAAATGGGAAGTAGTCAGCGTGTGCAGTCCATTTTTGAGCTGTTTTTTCGTCTAATACGCCAGTATCTACTAAAAATTTAACTACGTGCTGGTCCCACCTGTCATAAGCTTCAGACATTTCTTTTAATTCTGGATAATCTTTTAAAGCTTGAGCAGCATCTTTTCTGTCTTGTGCTGTTGTTTTTACCGGTTTTCCTTCTTTATCAAAACGAGTTTCACGTTTAGCTATACGTACAGCTTGAAAAGCCCACATAAGTTGAGGATTTAAAAAAGCTGGGGTTAAAAACTCCATAGGAGGTGCAACTGCCTTACCGTCTATAGGAGAAACGGTCTCAACACGAACATAACCTTTTTCGTCATAAACAGGTATACCTTCTGCAAAAGCTGCTCTAAATACTTCACCTGACCTATCTGAAAACAACAAAGCACTTATACCCGATACGTCAGCAGTTAGCATTTCTTCTTTTATGCCTCTTGCTCTAGCTGCTTGTATACCTACTGTATTAAATCTTGCATATCTATCTACAAGCTGTTCTCTTATGGCATCTTCAGTCATGTAACCTTTTGCTGTTCTTAAAATAATGCTACCCATAGAAGGAGCATCATCAAAATCATCTCTTATGGTTAATTTCTGAACTAAACGCTCTGTCTTGTCGTCTAATTTTTTACCTGAATTTTTAAAAGAATATTTTGGATTTAATTTATCTTTTAAAATTATTGATTCGGGGTCTTTTAATTCTTGGATGTAAGCGGCTCTTATAGCGTCAGGAGAAGCATTTAAATTAAATTTAGGGGTAAGACCATTATTGATAAGTCTTTCGTTGATGCCTTTAGCACCTTCGATTGCTTCTTGTAAGTCTACTACTTCAGAGAGGACAGCTTCTTGTTCAGCAATTTGGCTGCTTTCTCTGAGAATTCTTCTGACTTGAGATTCTCTTCCTCCGAAAAGAGAGGAAGGGAGGATTCCCGTATCTTGTCTGATGACTTGTTGATTTTTTCCGCCATTGTTATCTATCCATGCAAAACCGTCTGTTACATATTTTACCCTATGAAATGTGTCTATAGGAGTATTTTTTACATCTTCTAAATATGTAGGGGGTACTAACCTACCTGTTTTAGCAAAACGTTCATACATTCTGCCTAACGCAATACGATAATCTACATCAACTAAAACAGTTTTTACGTTATAACCGTTATCTTTTAATTCATCTATTGTTTCCTGTATTTTTTTTCGTTTTCCATATCCTCCGACTCTTGGTAATAAAATGTTTTTACCTTCGTTTATTAGGTCACGCCTAACATTATTTGCCAACATAGAAGCTTCATCATGTGTAGCATTTGCACCTACTCCACCTGCATATTCAGGTATTATTTTTTTAGCATCATCGCTATCTACTATTGCTAATTTGTAATTTTTAGCTATTTCTTCTGCAAAGAATGATTTTCCGGAGGCTGGTGGTCCTAATAATATGTAAGCTTGTCGGTTGTTTGGTACGGGAGTAGGACTGTAACTTTCTGCCACATCCATTAAAAATTTTGTGGCTTTAGGAAGACCTTTTACACGTTTATTATTAATGATAAAGTCTCTTGTTCTTATATATGTATCATTTAAAAACCATTGTTCTCCATATAAATTTGTATATCTATTTTTTGTAGTCTCTAATTCAGACATTCTATTCATGCCTTCTAAAGAAGCTGGGTGGTCTGCCAAATCAAGTATATCTACACCTTTGTTCATCAGTTCTAACAAATCCTTTTTAGCATTTGTAAAAGCTATATCATCTAAAGGCGTAGAAAGTTTTAATTTTTTACTTAATTTTCTTTCTTCTAATGTAGCTTGACCCTCCATTATTGATGGTCTTCCATAAACACGTAGATTGTCTGTTATCTGTTTGCCCCGTGTTCCTTTACGTGTCATAAACTCATTAGGTGACATTTTGTATTTAGGTTTTAAAGGACCTAAATCTAACTTTCTTCTTGGTACAGGTTGAGGCGGAGTTTCAGCTTGATATGTAATTTCACGTTTCGGTGCTGCAATTAGTGCATTTGAACCTACTAATAAATAATCTGTTGCTGGCAAAGAAGGTTGAGCAAAAGCAGGTGGACGTAATCCAAACATAATATCTTTATCCAACATTACTTTTTCTTTATCTATTGTATATTCTGTTATTTGTTTGCTATCTCCGAATATTTCAAAGGGTGTGCTTACAAATTCATTAGCTATTCTTGTTGCTTCTTCAAGATTATTTGTAGCTACTGTAGATGTTCCTTTTGCTATATCTCCTACTACATATACCGGAAACGTATCAGGATAACCTTTTTTCTTAAGAGTATTTTGAGTTGAGTGAAACAGTTGAGACTGCGTTACTCCTACTTCTAAGTTTTCTACTGACCTACCTAATCTTCTAACAACATTTGGATTATTTATTATGTTTCTTCCAAATATGTTTTGTGCTATTTGATTAATATCGTTTCCATACTCTTCATTTATAGCACCTTTTATAAACTCCATTGTTAAAGTAGTAGGTCTTTGTTGAACATTAGCAAGTTTAAACTTAAGATTTGGTGCATCTTGCAAAGGTCTTTTATAATCAGGTGATGCTCTATCGGCAGCATCAGGAAAGTATTCGTTGCCTATGCTTGTTTCTGTGACTCTTAATAAGTCAGCAAATTCACTAACTAATATTCTATTAGTTCTAACTACAGGTGTTTGTACCTCGTAATTTCTAGTAGGTGCTCCAAATTCATCTACACCAGTTATTTCAACTGATTGTTTTACGTCACCATATCTCTCTCTAGTTCCTATTTCTCCACCTAAAAGCTTATCGAAAACATCTTCGTAAGTTTGATAACCTAATTCATTTAAACCATTATTTATATTGGTAAAAAACTTTTTAGTTCTTTCCATTAAACTTCTAGGTTTACCTGATAATTTTTTATTTTCTATATAATCTTCAAACAATAAAGCGTTAGCTTCTTCTAATAAATCTACAGAGTTTAAATTTTGATTATCAAGAGCGTTGTATCTAAACTCAACCGCTTCAAGATATGTAGGCATTCTGCCCAACTCAGTTTTTAAAATATTTAACTGTTCTTTACCTAAAACTTCTATAGCTGTTTTATTATTTAATTGATTGTTTCTTACATAGTTATCTAAATTTGCTCTCTCTTGAGGGGAAAATAAATCTAAAAATACAGCAGCATGAAACAACTCATGCCCCATAGTTTTAGATAGATTATTTAAAACTTCTTGTTCTGTTGTAGTTCCTTCTCTAGCTTTAGCTACACTTAAAAATACTTCTGACCATATTGGGTCAAATTGACCTTCTGCATCAGGATTAGCTTGACCTACTCTAGTTTGTATAGCTTTATCTAGTCTTACTGAAATTTCAGGCAAATTCATTTTTTCAAACGCTGTGCCTAATAAATTTCTAAACTTTTGTATATCTTTTAGTTCTTGTTTTGCTGTAGGGTCGTTTTGTATTTTAGACTGTTCTATACTGTTGAGTGTCCATTCACCATTAGCATTAAATTTATATTTACTACCCTTTTGGTCAACTATTCCAGCAGAAACAAGGTCTTGGCGTAACCTAGTAGCTACACGTTTATCTGCTAAATTATTGGGATTTAAACCTAATGCTTTAACTATATTAGGTATGGTAGGTGTAGAACCCGTATTTAAAACTTCAACTACTTGATTGTATTCGTTTAATGTATACGGACGTGGTGAAAAATCAGGCAAGGTAATAACATTACCTTCATGTGCGGGTAAAGTGCTTAAAAAAGAATATACTAATCTTTTTTGTTGCCCATTAAGTTTATTGAAATTTGGTTGACCTGTTAAACGTAGTGACAAAGATTTAAATCCATTTGATTTAGTGTCTATATTTACATTTAATTTTTTGCCAAGATTTTCTAACATCTTGGTCGTTACATTAGTAGGTAGATTTTTAGTAAATCCAGCTTCTTCGTAGAGTCTTTTAGCTTTTACATCTAATAATCTATTTATATCAGCTTCTGGCAATACACCTTGTAAAGATAATATATCTACACCTGTTACTTCTCTGCCTACTGCATTAATTAATCTTTCATAAGCAGCAGAATTTATATTTGGTGATGCTTCTACATCTCTAATATCAACTTTTCCAAAATAAGGATTTAATACAGCATTACCTAACTTGTTTACAAAAGGATTTGTTTCAGAGTCTGCATTAAGACCTTGCATGGTAGCAAAATTACTTTTTAATTCATTTGAGTAGTTAGCCCCACTTATTAAATTTAAAACTCCTGATATACCTGCGGCTTCTTCTTGTGAATTAAAAGTATTTCCTATTACTTCTTGATATGTGTCTATAATTGCAAAGTTGCCTTGTCCGTCAGGTTGCACAAAAAATTGATTAGGTGCTACAACATCATTATCTGTATCAGCAAATGTATTTATTTTTCCTTGATTTTCTTGATACGTTTTAAAAGCTTCATTAAAAAAAGGTATACCTGTATCATAAATTTTATTACCGTCTATAATTTGTGCTTCGCCAGCTATATCTCCTAATCCTATTTGTTTAGCTTGTTCTTTAATAATCTGAACTTCTTCTTGAGCACGTTTAAAGTTTTCTTGTTTAGATGCTGTTAAACCTTTTACTTCTTGATTAGCACTAAAATATCCTAAAATAGCATCAGCAGGAACAAATACAGATTCACCCAAAGCTTCTGCAAGAACTTCACCATAAGATATTCTTTCGCCATCTTCTAAAGTTGCTAACTGAGCAAAGTATTCTGCACCACCCGGCAAGCCCATTTGTAAAGGTGTTTGAGCAAGCAGATTGTAACTTTGTCTTACATAAGGATTTACAGCAGTAGCAGTTGGACCCTTAACAAAAGGCATTACAGAACGATTAGCACTTGTTATAACAGAAGGTGCAATAATTCTAGTAGCTATACCACCAGTTATACCGTCTATAGTGCCTATTATTGCTCCTCTTTTAAGACCAAAATCATGTGCTTCTTCTATTAATTTGTCATTAGACATAATTTCTTTAATAGATTCAGGATTAGTCATATCTAATCCTTGTGAGCGTAAGTATTCATGCACAGAATGACTGTATTCTATAGAACCTGACATACTACCGGTGCCTACTATTTGTCCTGCAATTTGCGGTATTGCACCAAATGTTCTTAAAGCAGCACCTATACCCAAACTTGTTCCTGCAATCAAAGCAGAAGCTGAACCAGAACGACCAACTATGTCTCCTAAAAAGTCAAATTTTTGGTTTAAATCTAAATCATTCCAAAATGCACCTAATGCTCTAGGGTTTTCACCATGTCCCTCTTGCATAACCCACTTAAAAGCATCACTAACTTCTACCTCTTCTATAGATTTTTGTAATGTATCAAAAGTGTTTAAAGTATCTTGATTAAACTGTATGAGTCCTTTTTCTGCTTTTTCATCAGTTTCGTACATTTTTGCAGAAATAGGCTGCCCCGGAAACATCTCTTGAATCTGTCCGGATTTTCCGGTGCCATACAGCATAATATGTAGGTCTTGTTTTCTTTTGACCTCATCAGAATCAAGAGTCTGATTTTTTTCTTTGTCTAAAAGTGCGTTGTATTCATTAGTAAGTTGTTCTTCTTCTAATAAATTTTCGTAAATGTTTACTTTATCTATGTTAGCTAAAGCTTCTTGTTCAAAACCAGCTACAAATTGTTGACCTATTGAGTCACCCTCGTCATAAAACTCAGGCGGACGTAGTTTAGGTGCAACATTTTCATAAGGGTTATAAGGTGGTATTGTAGTTTCTTCTTCTACAGGTGTGGTCGCTACAGTTTCTTCTTCAACTGTAGGAATAGGATAATTAGTTTTGTAAGTAGCGATTCTTTCTTGTATTTCTTCCTCTGTTAGACCATCGGGTAGAAATAAATTTCTGCCATCGCCGGTGTCATAAAAAGCCATTTTAGAACCTACTGGTCATATCAATCATTGGTGGGTCTTCAGGTAAAGCAGGTATTTGTCCT
>CEOU01067180.1_pt1 | contig 10330 bp, 7 predicted proteins | sample 530731 | NCBI WGS metagenome assembly CEOU01 (sample SAMEA2620894, study PRJEB7988) | marine metagenome | isolation source: saline water (ENVO:00002010), including
CCTGTCATTATTATTAGTCGTCACCTTTGGCAACTTTCTTTTGCTTTTCGTATGTCCTAAGACCTGCCATGCCAAGCATAGCCATTAGAATCGTAGACAGTTGCGAAAAGTCAAACTCAGGTAAACTTACTTGAATACCTGCGATGTTAACACCGAACTCAACTATTGGAGCTAAGATGAAGTGGTATGCCATAGCAATGCTACATACCCAACCTACAGAAGGTCTCCAACCTGCTACAAATAAAGATTTGTGTCCGGCTTCTATTTTATTAATTTGTACTTGAGCAAGATTAGCAGTTTGTAATTGTGTCTTGAGTTCATGCTCAAGTTTCATTTTTAAGTTTTTGTCTGCGACAAACTTATTTAAAACACTACCTGCTATTCCTACTACTGAATTTGTTATTGGGTCTGGCATTATTCCTCCGGTTCAAAATGTAAACTTTTATTTAATATTCCTTTTAGTGAATCTAAAACTACCTCTGGTATCTCTTCAACTTCTAAGAGCTGTCTAGGACTTAGTTGTATCATATACAAATCCATTAAGTCTTCGTATATCTTTCTAAAATCTTCTCGCTTTATCCAAGGCATGTTATTACGAGAACGAGCTTTACAATCTATTTTGTAAGCTTCGTCTAAGTCTTTTTCTCTATAGAGTATCAATTAGTAGCTCCAAACTCTAGGAGTAGCTCTAGAGTTATCCATATCTAAATGAATAAATCTTGAAGAACGGTCTCCTTTTTGTGCGACTCCAATCCTATTAATGCCCTCTTCGACAGCTATTTTTATAAGAGTCATAGCTTGTTCGCCACTAACCAATATATCCATAGCTTTACCTGTTGTATGAGCACCCGGATTATCCTTTGCAGCTTCTATAGGGTGCTCAGTGGAACGATAGGCACTGCTTACTTTAAAAGGAAAACCACAGCGTTCCCTAATTCTTTCTATGGTCTGCATAAATGCCCAGTCCATATCACACTGACCAGTATGCTTACACTTTAATTCGTCTTCGCTAAAATATTTATACATTATTCTTTCTTCTTCTCTGTAGTGTTTTTAATAAACCACCACCTAAAAAACCTATTCTGTCTTCTTCGTCTTGAAAAGCGGGTCCAGCTTGTTCGTCATAAGGAACTCCAGTCATTCTGTCAACTCTTTGGTCAGGCTCAAAAGGAGCATTAGGTATATTAACTTCTCCTCCAGTTGAGAAACTACCTTTAAATTGTTTTTCAGGTAAATCTACTCCTAAAGTTTCTGCAATAGTTTCATACATATCTTTGTCGAGTTCTCTAAAATATTTATTTATATTTTTCTTAGTTCCTTTACCAAAGATTAAATCATAAGCAGCAACTCCGGGAGCATTTCTAGAAGCTAAATCTCCTACACCAGTTCCAAATCTAATCATATCTACTACATCTTGAGCTGCTGGACCTAATAAAGATTTAGGTACACCAACTAAAAGATTACGATTAAACTCTAATTCTTTTGTAAATCTATCTCCATATTCAAAAGGACCAAACCCACCAAATCTTCTTACTCCTCTAGCTATTACTTCTCCCGGTTCTTTATTTTCTAAAGACTCTCCTCGACTTCTAATTGCATCACCAATAACTGCAATGCCAGTCATAGCTATAACAGTTGCTATGGTTTTAGGATTAGTTTTAACAGCTCTTTTAAAATTACCTCTAAGTGCATCTGGAACACCTGATTCTCTAGCAAATCTTTTTAAAACTGTATTACTAAATACTGTAGGATAACCTGCAAATTGCATTAGTAATTGTCCTGCTGGAGAACCAAACCATAAAGGTCTATTAGCTTCGGCATTACTAGGATTTAAAATAACTTCTTTTGTAAACTGATTAGCTCCTCCTAAAACTTTTTTTCTATAGAATGGAGTAGATTTTGCAGCTACTTCTTTAAAAACACCAAACTTATCTGTTTGACTACCATACCACTCAACAGCTTCTCTAGGATTTATTTGTAATTCTGCAAGTTGGTCTTGAAAATAATCTAAATCTGTTTTCTTTAATTTTTTTACTCCGATAGAATGTTGATATAGTTTTTCTATGTTTCTATTTATTAATCTTTTACCAGTTGTAAAGGATGCTAGTTGTACACTTCTTGTCCATTGTTCTAATAAATTAGCTCTAAAAAATATATTCTGTAAGTTTTTAGCAAATCCACTTTGTAAAGCTTCTCCTGTTAAGCCTTCAATTCTATCTAGTACAGCAGCCTCTAAAGCTAGTCCAGTTTCATATATTTCAAAATACTCATCATCACTTAAATCTTTAAAAGTATTTCTAGCTCCTTCTTTACCAGCTCTTTTTCTTTTAATTCCACCTAATACCCTATTTATACCTCTTTTAGTTTCTTTAACTAAACTACCAGCAATATCATTAACTACCCCCGGAGTATCTTTTAGTCCTGCTCTTTGTAAAAGTATAACTGGCTCTGATAAACTTGATATAGTAGCTAGGGGTAAGTGAGCCATTTGATTAAACAATCTTGTATAATCAGAACCAGCACTTAAAACATTATTCTGAATACGTTGTGGACTTAGACCAGTAACTTGTAAATAAGTATCTTGTATTTTCTTTTGAATTTTTAAAACATCGGCTTCAGGCATATTAGCATCTATAAGTTCTTTTCTTATAGGTTCTAAATATCTGGTGTTAAATGTATCTAAACTAAAACCAAAATATTTTCCTCTTGCTGTAGTTTGAGCAGATTGAACTATATAATTTTTTAATAAAGTTTCAACATCAGTTTCTAATATAGGTGCTATTTCATTTGCTGGTATATTTGAAAATACTCTTTGTTTTAAAAAAGATTTACCTTGTCCTACTTGTCCAGTAGGTCTAAATTCAAAAGGAGTCCATTTGTACTCCAACATGTTATCAATAATTGCATTAGCTTTTAATTCTCTAGCATCATCTAAAATATTAGTGACAAGAGTTTCATCATCAAAAGTTTGTAAAATACTTTCACCTGCATTATCTTTAGCATAATCATCGTATTCGTTTAATCTTTTTTTAAGTTGTTTATTACCTATACCACTTTCTTTTAAATAAAATCTATAAGCATCTTTTTCAAAATTTCTACCAAACAATTCTACATCAAGTCCGACTGCATTCTCATCAACACCCAATAGTAAATCGTCATCACTTAAATCTCGTAGTCTTTGATTTTTAGCTTTATCTAATCTGAATTTAGATTTCTCCAATCTATTTATTGGTTCAGCATGATTGTATTCTATGATTTTATTTTTTAATAACTCTCTACCTTCTTTCTGAGAAAGAGCAGAATAATTAAACATTCTTGGAAAATAATCTTTTATAAATCTAAATTTTTCAATAACATTAGCTTTATTTGCTTCTCTAAAAAATACATTTAAAACTTTTCTAATTTCTTTTCCTGAGTCAATTACATAGTCAGGAATAGCTATTTCAACATTATTTTTATTTATAAAAGTTTTTGCTGTTTTATCATTTAAATAAGTGAACAATGCAGTATTATCATCCACATTAAGTTTAACATTAAAAAATCCAGTTCTTCTTAAATTATCTAAAGCTCTTTCAAGTCTTGCTAAACCAAAACCTTGTAGTCTTCCTTTATATTGACCAAAAGTTTCTTTTGCAACTCTTTTTATTGAAGGGTCGCCTAATGTATAATCAAAATCATTTCTTAAATTTTTTAAAAATTCTGTTAAAGTTTTTGAACTTTTTGCTGCATTTAAATATTCAGTAGTAGTTTTACCAACACTTTTAGAAAGTATAGTTTTAAATATTCTATCTAAGTATTCTGTTTTATCATAGGGCATACTTTCAAAGTCATTAAAGTCTTCATACTCTTTGTAAAAGTCTGTTGCTTTTAATTTTTTATCTTTTGAAGTAGCTCTCTTAGCTATCATTAAATCATTTGAAAAATCAAATTCTTTTTTTAACATTTGTTTTGCTGATAAGCCTCCTCCTACAGCACTACCTAAACCGGCAGTTAATCCTCCTAAAGCAGAAGAACCTACAATAGAGCCCCAGTTAATTTTATCATCATAATCAACTCCCAAACTAATATCAGAGGTTTGATTAAAATAATCATAAAGACCTGAATAAGTAGCGAATGCTGGAGCACCTCTTTTAAAAGAAGCTTTTGCACCTTCTGTTGTAAACTTTGTAAGAGCTTCATCACTTAAAGTTTTCATGCCTTTCTGCACTAAACTTCTAGCAGCAGCTTGTGCTTTAAGAGAAGTACCTCTAGTTGGAACAGCAAATATAGCAGCTAATAAACCTATAGGGTCGGTTGCAAGGTCGATAGCATAGTCTTTAACTAATCCTAATCGTTCTCTAAAACCACCAACTTTTGCATTATCAAATGTTTGTCGTAAGTAATTATAATCTTCTCTATCTTGGCTAGTCCAATCACCTATTTCAAAACTTCTAGCAATAGCAGATGTAACAGAAGTATCAGTATCTCTTAAAAACTCAAAAATGTTTTCACTGTTTCTACCAATAGAAGATAAAAAACGACTAGCTCGTTTATTAAAAGTACTGTCTTTTTTTAAATCTTTTAACGAATAATTAGTAATGTTAGAAGTAATAGAGTTACTAGGTTTATCTTCTGTAGTAACAGGTCCTACAGAAAAACTACTATTAATTAAATTTGTTAACTCTTCGCCTTTCACTTTACTTTATAAAGATTCTTTTAGGGCTGTATCTTCGGCAAATAGTCTTGCAGTTTCTGAAGGTTCACCAATAAGCCCTAAAGCAACTTGTAAGTCTTTAAAAAATTCTTGTGGTATTTCTTCTGGTTTTACTCTATCTCCTGCATATTTAAATCTATCTTGACCAGTAAAAACAGTCATTCCAATCCGTCTAACTTTGTTTCTCTCTTCATTATTAAATTCTCCTGCAAATTGCACACGATTATTTAATCTATCATTAATAAAATCTGAAAATGTATTAGGTTCTACAAGTTCGGCTGCTCCAAATAAACCTGCTGAAGCAGTACCAGCTATAGGTCCAGTAAAGAAAGCAGCAATACCTGCACCAGTTCCACTAACTCTTAATACACCAGCTAAAATATTCCTTATATCTGAATATTTAGTATAAGAAAAATCAGGAATACCTAAACGTTCAAAAATTTCTTTATCACTCATTTTAGCAAGACCAGCTAATTCATCAATACTTAAAGTAGATAAAGCTTCGTCTATATCTGCTTTAGTTTCTGGAGCTGTTATATTTGCTATATAATTACTATTAGTCAGTTTATAATTTTCTTGAACAAATTCAGGATTAACTTTTCTTTCTAAATTTTTAATATTTTCACTATCTATTTCAATACTATTAAAATGATTTGCTATGGCTTGTTCTAAAGCTGAATCTTTACCATATTTTTCTGCATGAGCTGCATATAATTTATTTACATAATCTGGAGTACGAGTCAGCTCTGAAAGTGGCTTAATATTTGTAGCAGTTCCATCAACACTAACTGGTATTCCTTCAATATCTTTAGCATTATAAATATCTAATATAAATTTTATATTTGCTGCACTTTCTTCTTCAGCAGTCCTATTATCCATTTCTTCAACTTTAGCAAGAAAAGCTTGACCTTTATCAATTTCATTAGCAGCTAAAAATTTATTACCTTGTAGTAAATAATAATCTTTTTCAGACTCTCTAATCATAAGCCTTACTTGTGGAAGAGTCATTACTCCTCCATTATTTCTTTCAGTATTTCCTAATATGTAATCAAAAACTGCTGATTGTGCACCTTTTGATATGTCTAGATTTCTTATTTCCTCTCTAGTCATGTATAGTTTAGAGGGAATAGTTATTTCTACTTGATTACCATCAAGCTTTATAGTTTCATGTCGTGCTGCCATATTTAAATAAGTATCTAAAGCTAATTCACCAGATATAGACCTTCCTAATGTATCTAGTCTTTTTGAATTTCCTCCAACTACACGAGCTATATGAGAGCTTAAAAATTCTTTTGCATTACCCGGTTTAATTTCCTCTCCGTCTTGATTTACAAATTTTACTGTATAATCACCATCTGTTTCAAAAGCTTCAAGAGGATTAAAAGATTCATATTTTTGTGTGCCTTTAACAAGAATATTTTTTTTATTTTCTCTAGCTTCATCTGATAATTTATTTCCTTCTACAAAATTTGCACTAAATTGTTTAAGAACGGTTGTTGTAGCTTTAGCTTGGTCTGCTCCAGTATTAGAAAAGTAAGTAGTATTTAAATCTAATGAAATGCCCATACCTGTTCTATCTTTATTATAATTCACAAGGTCTTGAATATTAGGTTCTTTTATAGGTTCATCATTAACACCTAAAGCATTTAAAGTTTTATCTCTTTCTTCAGTTTGAGTTTCAATTTTAATTTCTGATTCTGCTTGTTGAGTTAAATTTCCAGCTTCTCTTTGTGCATCTTCTTTAGGCATTCCATTTTTTTCAAAAGCATCTCCTATTTTAGATGCTATATTAAATAATGCTCCTCTGTACTGTGGGTCAGCATTTATTCTCTTTATAGCTGCAATCATGTCTTGTCTGTTATTTTTTGTAAAATAAGATTGGGGTTTTGAAATGTATTGATTATCTTTATAACCTTCTAATCTTAATACCTCTGCACCTATATTTCTATCAATGTAATTTCTTTTAGCTTGATATTCTCCAGATATATCAAATCCAGATGCTTGTTTTTGTCGCCACATATCGTATTCAGGAGAAGCTTCCCAAATCTTATCTCCTGTTTGCTTTTCCCAGTTTTTTCTATCTAAAGTATATAAACCAAATTCTTTTCTAAAAGGTTCATTATTAGTTAGTTGCTCTTGCACTGCATCTTGAGCATCTAAAAAGTTATCTCTTACTTCTTGAATAGCAGCATCTTTTCTTCTAGCTATTTCTGAATTATAATTACCCAGATAGCTTGTAAGAAAACTAGGTATCAGGGCTTTAATTATACCTAAAAAGCTAGTATCACTAGCATCTGAAATAGCTTGAAATTTTTTACCTAAAAAGTTTTGAACCAAAGGTTTTTGTGCAAAAGGTTTTTCATATCTTGTTGCCATGTTAGTCTCCTGCTAATAAACTGTCATTAGCTTTTGTAACTTCTGGTCTAGCTAATAAACTTTCTGTTTTTTCTTGTACTTCTTGTTGTAATTCTTCAGGCACACTTTCTGCATCTATACCTTCAGCAATTACTGACCTACTTAAATTTTTAATAACCTCTATTCCAGACTTTGTATACTGTTCTGAGTCTTGTGCAATAGCATCTTCTTCATCATCAGTTAAACGATAATCAACATTTGACTTTTCTGCTATATTTAAAACTACATAAAAAACAGGTTCAATAGCTAACATTAGTAAGTCTGGATTCATTTTACCGTTTGTAAAATCTAAATAGACTATAAAGTTAACTATATCCTCTACAGAAGTACCTTTTGCTAAAGCACTCATAATAGATTGAATAGATTCTTTAGTTAATAAACGATTATAAATATCTCCTAAATAATCTTGTAAATTAACAAATTCAGGGGGCTGCTCCCATGCATACTTCTCGTCTGGGGAATTAGTCAAAGACTGTCCGGGAATTGCAGCACCCTTTGATTTTATTTTAACAAACTCGTTAAAGTTTTCTTCTGAGTCTTGTTCAATAATAGGTAATTTATTATCTGCAGCATTTAAATCTACACCTAACATTTTTGCAAGTTCTTCAGCAGAAACTCCTTTTTGTTCTGCTAATTCAAGAATAGCAACTATTGCCTCAGTAGGAGTATTCCTTCTGGTACTTGCTATTTCTTCTTGCGTTAATTGAAAATCTTTTTCTGCCATAATATTATCCTATACTGCTTGAACACTAATTCCATCAATACCGTATTGTATTTGTGTTGGTTGATAGCCTATAGACTGTCTAGCCATACCTGCACCTTCTACATTTAGTCCGGGATTTTGCCCAAATAATCGTTGTTCAGGTGTGCCTTCTATTTTTTGCATAGCCACTCCAAGACCTGTCTGAACACCAGTGCCTAACAAAGAAGTACCAAGTGCTGCAAGTCCGGGAGCAGCAGCTCCTGCAGTTGCTAAAGTACTAGCAACACCACTTGCACCTACAATACCACTAGCAGCAGTGCCTCCTACAGTACCCCATGCTCCCGCTAGAGCACCACCTGTAAACACCATACCCGCTATTAGTCCTGCTGTTAAGATAGATTTTTTGTGTTTTTTTACAAACTTTCCAACACCTTTGACGGCACTCTTAACACCTTTAACTGTTTTTTTAACTATTTTCTTAATAAATCCGAAAGCACACCTCCTATTATATATACACACTTCCACCTAACGACCTAGCTAAATTTTGCAAGTCAGCTTTAGAACTTGCAAAACTTTTTGGGTCAGCCGAAAGTGCTGTTGCTATTATTTGTGATTCTCTATTTCTTTCATTTTCTACAGCTCTAAAATCAAAGTCTGCTTGGTCTCTTAAATTTTGCCAAATAAATGCATTTGCTTGAGTTGTTAAATTAAAAGCATTCTGTGCATTTTGTTGATTGACTGCATTTTGTGTCGCTGTATTTGTTAAATTAACTTGTCTTCGCCACTGAGTATTAGATTGTAATATTGCTTGTGTATTTGAAGCATTAAATTGATTTCTATTAAATTCTAACTGAGCATTAAATTCTTCTATTTGTTTTTTAAGTTGAGCATTAGCTTGAGCTAATTGAGTATCGTTAGCTAATCTTCTAGCTTCTGCAGCATTTAAAGAAGAAGCATTAAATTGTTCTGCTGCTAATTTAGTTTGAGCATTAAACTTATTTATTTCATTTGCTAAGTTTGCTGAAAATTGATTTAATTGATTTTCACTAGCAGCATTAATTTGTCTAGAAGTATTTAGAGCAGCTTGATTAGATAACATTCTTTGCTGGTCTTGTTGAGCTGCAAGAATATTTACTTGTTGTTCTGCACTTAAATTAGCTAAATCAGTTTGTAAAAAAGCTTTAGCATTTTCTATTGCTAATCTACCTTGAACACTTGCATCAGCTACATTAGCTTGAGCAGTTAGTGTCGCTTGTTGAATAGTAGCTTGTTGTTGAGCATTAGCTTCTGTAATACTGACTGTTTGTAAAAATTTACTATTAGATAAAGCAGTTTGTTGGTCTGCACTAAACTGTGCTAAATCTAATTGAAAAACATTCTGTGCGTTTTGAATTGCACTTTGTTGTTGAAACTCTGCTTCTTTTATAGCTACTTGAGCTTCTATACTTCTTTCTTGAGCAACTGCAGCTTGTATTGCTTGAGCATTAGATTGAGCAATAGGCATTGCATTTTGAATAATAGTATTTACAAGTGCATCTCTACCAACTGTAGAAGCTTCTAAACCTCTAGAAGCTAATATTTGTTCTACAGCAGCCACTGCAGGTTTTGCCCATGTTGGAATCTGTCCTTGTTCAATACCAGCTAAAAGAGTATTAATTTGATTACTAACTAATGCTTCTTGTGGTAAACCCTCAATGACACCTCTTTCTGATTCAGGTATATTCATCAAAGCATTTTCTAATGCTTCTGGGTCATTACCTAAACTTGTAATAGTACTATCAGATACTCCAGCAGTTTTTAATTGTTTTTTAGCTCTGGTAATTTTTCCTAAATCTAATCCAGCAACTTGAGCAGCTTGAGATTTAGCTTCACTACTTAATGTTCCAATAACATTTTGTGTTAGAGCTCCTTCTTTAATTTCAACTGTAGCAGGAGTTATATCTGCAGGTTTCTCTATTTTGTCTGTAGTAGCTAATTTAGTTTCATCAACTTGAGTTTGAGCAGCAGTTAAAGTAGGTGGAGTTTCAACTTGAGCAGCTTCTACAGTTGCCGGAGTTATAGCTTCTGGTTGAGCAACTGTTGTTGGAGAAGCAGTAGTTGTAACTGTTTCTTGTTGTGGAGTAGCTATTTGTGTAGTGCTTACTGGAGCTTGTTTATCTATAGTTACAATAGGAGTGTTTCCTCCTTCCAATGGAATAGGTGCAATTTCAGGTGTAGGTAAATTACTTACTTGACCCTGAGCTATTTCAGATGCTCTAGCTAATTCTTTTTTTTGTTCTGCTGTTGTTGCCATTATATTTGCCTGTACTGGTTGTGTTTGTGTAACTTGTGGTGATGCTGCTGGTGCTGCTGGTGCTGCTGGTGCTGCTGCTGGTGGTGGTGTTATTCCAAATCCCTTATTTTTAGCTAAAAATTCTTCTACTTTATCTTTAGCTACAGCTTGACTAAAAGCTCCTTCAAAAGTAGACAGACCTATATCACCATCACCTATTCCTCCGGGATAAAACTTTTGTCTTGGA
>CEOU01003242.1_pt1 | contig 10302 bp, 10 predicted proteins | sample 530731 | NCBI WGS metagenome assembly CEOU01 (sample SAMEA2620894, study PRJEB7988) | marine metagenome | isolation source: saline water (ENVO:00002010), including
GTAGTATTAGCAGCTATGTTTCATGACTTAGGTAAACTTGGTGATGGAACACAACCTTACTACAAATATCAAACGGATGATTGGAGACGTAAGAAATTAAATGAATGGTATACTCATAACAAGGATTTAGATTATATGACAGTTCACGATAGAGCTTTATGGTTATTGTCTAAATATCATATTGATGTCAATCCACATGTCTACAAAGCTATTTTATGTGCAGATGGATTATTTGACCCGGCAGCTGAAACTTATTTTAAATCTTATGTAGATACGAGACATGTTCTTGGTTCAATAGTTCACTTTGGTGATTGGTTATCAACTATATGTGAAAAACAAACTTGGTTACAAGGGGAAGAAGAACATTCTGATGAAGCAGTTGAACAAAGAAAGACATCAGACAAAGATATTAAAAATATGAAAGCAAAGTTCGATGAACTTTTTAATTAGGAGATAATATGTGGATAACAATTTCAATAATATTTTTTTTAATTAGTGTAGTATCATCTACATTATTATTTTTTTCATTACGAAGAATAAATCAGTATGAAGACTTTATAATAAAAATTCAACAAATGATAGAGTATTCAACAGAAAGAATGAAACTTGTAGATTCTAAAGGACATTATGAATCAGATGATGAAGTAGGATTTTTTTTTAAACAACTAAAAGATATTCAATTATTATTAAATGATATATTTGAAACAGAGGAGACGGAAGATGCCCAGACCGAAAAGTAAAAAAAGAATGTATTTTGATGAAGTTGTTCAAGATGCAATTATAAAATATAATTCTTTAGATTCTGATAAAGATCAATCAGAAAGAAATCAAACATACCAAAAAAAAATACACCCAGCTTTTGATAAACTGGCAGAAAATGTAATTAATACATTTAAATTTAGTTACTTTGATTATCCATTTGAAGATGTTAAAAATGAAGTTGTTTCTTTTTTAGTAATGAATATTCACAAATATGACCACACTAAAGGTTCAAAGGCATTTAGTTATTTTTCTATTGTTGCAAAAAACTATTTAATTCTTCATAATAATAACAATTATAAAAAATTAAAAATTCATGATAATATTGATGTTGTAAAAGATAAATCATATGAATCAGGTGAATCTAAAGAATTAGCCGAAGAATTATTAAATGATGTTATAAAATATTTTGATGAAAACATATTAAATATTTTTAATAAAAAAAGAGATATAGAAGTAGCATATGCAATAGTGGAATTATTCAAAAATAAAAACGAAATAGAAAACTTTAATAAAAAAGCTTTATATATTTTAATTAGAGAAATGACTAATGTTAATACTATTCACATAACCTCTGTAGTTAATGTTTTTAAACGACATTATAAAAAAATAATTGAACAACATTATAGTGTTAATAAACAAAGTAATCTAATTAATAAATTTTTTTAAAGTAAAAAATAAATATTAATGTTAAAAAACCTACTTTTTTAGTGGGTTTTTTTATTTTTACCCACAATTTTCTTAAACTTTATATTTATATATGATTAAGTATATATAGGAGAAAACCATGTCAAAAGACAATGAAATATTCGAGGGTAAAAGTTTTCAAGATTTAACAAAAGATATTTACGAAAACACCACAAAGCGTAAAGTTCAAATAGACTTACTCATATCAGAAATACACGGATTTATTCAAACCATAGATGATGTGGTTATGGTTGCACCTATTATAAAAGAATATATGGATACAGCAGTTAAGAATGATGAACATTTAGTTAAGTTAGCTGGTGTGTTACAAAGAATTATAAGTAAATCAGATGGTGCTAGTGATGAAACTATGTTATTATCAGAAGCTGAAAAAGAAGAGTTGATGGGAACATTACAAGAAACTGTAGATGATTTAAATAAAGAACAAAGTAGACTTGAAAATATAAAAAATAAAACTGTAGATTTTAAAGGGGGTAATAGTTAATGGGTTCAACCATGTCAACAATGCCAAGTAAACAAAATCAATCTGGTTTATTTGGTGGTAGTAAACCTGTTCCTGTTTGGTTACAATTTGTACCTGGAGTTGTATTGGATGTTGTTATAAATAGTGAATCACCCGCATATGAATCAGATAGAGATATAAATAGTATATTGGCTAAATCTCATATATCTCCTGCAAATGGTATAAAATTAAAAGGTGTAAATAAAAAAAGATATTATCCACTATTTAGAGGATTTACAGATACACCAATTAAAGGTGACCAGGTTTTATTGTGTACATTTGGAGGAGTTGATTATTATTTAGGACCTATAAATACTACCAACAGTCCTAATTGGAATATAGATCACTTAAATGTAAGAAACACGAGTGAGTTGGGAGGTATTGCAAAATCAGTACCTGGTTCTGCTGGGTTTTCTAAATATGGATTATCATCAACATTTGCCAGTTCAACTGAAATCAAAAGATTACAAAAAACATATACAACAGAATTAGATGATTCCTTAAATAGATACAAAAGAGAAAAGTTAAAAGAAACTCATGGTGATATGTTACTAGAGGGTAGACATGGAAATAGTATTAGAGTGGGTAGTAGAGATATGAATCCATACATGCTTTTTTCAAATGGAAGAGAACTTGGAAATTCAGCCGAAAGTAATGAAGATGGTTCTATTATATTAATTTCAGATGATGGTACTATACATCAACATTTTCCTAACGATATTGTGTTTGAGGGAGACGAAGAAAAAGCTGAACCTATTCCAAATTTATTTACATTATCTAGTGATACTGTTGGTTTAGATAAAGAAAATGGTCAAAAAAGATTGATAGGTGCATTTGATCCAGAAAATGAAGAATCAAAAGGTTTATATAACTATGAATATAACGAACCTCAAATATTTTTTAATTCTGATAAAATTACAATTAATTCTAAAAAAGATAGTATATTTCTGTCTTCTAAAAAAAACATAGTATTAGGCTCAGGAACAAGTATAAATTTTATTTCGGAAAATGAAACAATTATTGAATCTTCTAATATTTATTTAGGAAGACAGGCAAAAGCTAAAAGAGATGAGGGTGGTGATAGTCCAGCCGAACCATTAGTTTTGGGTGAACAATTAAGGTTATTTTTAACAGAATTTATAGAAGTAATGGAACAAGCACATGGATTATGTCAAGGGGCACCAATACCAATAATGGATTCAACAGGAGCTCCACTATTACCAAAGTTACAACAAGTAAAACAAAAGATAAGTGATGTTACATCAACACCTTTTAATAGTCAATACCATTTCATAGAAGATAATGGACAAAAACCAGAATAAGGAAGGTCATATGAAAAAGAAAACAAATGTAAAAACTATAATTAGACAAATCGTTAGAGAAGAAGTTGCAATGGCGATTCAAGAAGTGATAACTGAATTAAAACAGCCTTCACTATCATCACCAAAACAAAAAGTTAAGAAGAAAGTTGTTGAGAAAAAAACATTTTCAAAAAATTCTATTATAAACGATATATTAAATGAAACAAAAAATGACGAAGAATGGAGTTCAATGGGTGGTGGTGTATATGATTCAAGTAAAATGAACGATGTTTTAAGTTCTGCTTATAGTGATGTATCTACTGCTAATAACCCAAATGGTAATTTAGCAGCTGAAATGGGAGTTAATCCAAATGCTCCTGGTATGGATTTTTTAAAAAAAGATTATAGAGCAGTAATGAAAGCAATAGATAAGAAAAAGGGAAATAGTTAATGGGATTAAAAGACAATTTAGAAAAAGCTTGTTTAGATAGTCTCGGTGGAGACGCTGTAGATTCTGGAAATTGTGCTACATTAGCCGAAGCTCAGCGTGATGCTATAGTTAATTGGATTACATCACAAACATTTAGAATAGTTGAAATGAAAGCAGTTTTAGAAGTTGAGAAAATGACAACAACTGCTCCATATCAAGCTGATGTTTTACCAACAGTTATGGTTGCTCCTGGTGTTCCAACTGCTGGTTCACCTGCTGCACAGGCAACAGTAGCTCCAGGTCCTCTTCAAGGTGGTAGTAAAGGTGTACTTGTACCTAAAGTAAACTTTAGTAAAACAGGTGGACAAGGTGGTGCTATGCAATCTAAAGGACACGCTTATATTGGTAGTAATCCTGTTGGTTCTACAAATGAAAAAAAGACTAGAGTAAGATTATTAAAAGACGATTTGGTAGATTTATAAAATGGCTATAATAAATAATAAAATAAAACCATTAAAGAATGATAGAGATGAAAAAATCTTTATAGGTATAGACTTACCATTCAGAAAATCAGATGGTAATGAGGGGTGGTTTGCTTCTACAAAAACAACTTTTGATGCTGTTAGAAATAATGTTAAATCATTACTATTAACAGAAAGAGGTGAAAGAATAATGCAACCCTCTTTAGGTTTAAATTTAAAAAAATATTTATTTGAACCATTAGATGAAGATTTAAGATTAAAAATTGAAAGTGAAATATTACAAACATTTGATTTTTGGTTACCATTTGTAAATGTTATTGATTTACAAGTTACATTTAATGGAGATGTATCAGATATTGGTAGAAATAAAATAGATATATCTTTATCGTTTAATATAAAACAAAACCAAGATTACTTTGACACTGTTAGTGTAACTATAGGAGAATAATAAATGGCAAATTCAAACAGAGAATTTAAAGAATCTAATATAAATTATTTAAATAAAGATTTTGACTCATTCAAATCTAATCTTATTGAATATGCAAAAACATATTTTCCAAATTCATATAAAGATTTTAACGAGACATCTCCTGGAATGATGTTAATAGAAATGTCAGCTTATGTTGGTGATGTATTATCATTTTATATAGATCAACAATATAAAGAAATGATGTTACCTTTAGCTCAAGAAAGAAGAAACATAACAAATATAGCAAAAATGTTAGGATATAAAGTAAAACCGACAATTCCAGCATATGTTGAATTGACAATTACACAAGATGTAGAATCTAACAATGATATTAATGATAGAAAACCTGATTATACATCTGCAGTTATACTTGATAAAGGATTACAAATACAATCTTCTGAAGATTCAAATATAATATTTGAAACATTAGAACCTGTTGATTTTACAGTTAGTAGTTCGTTAGATCCAGTACCTGTATCATCAGAAACAGATGCGAATGGTATTATTTCCAAATACCAATTAACAAGAAAAGTACTTGCTATTAGTGGAGAAACAAGAACTAAAGATTTTACTATAGGAAGTCCTCAACAATATTTAAATTTAACACTACCTGAAGAAAATGTTATAGACATTGTAAAGGTTGAAGATTTAAATAATGGTAATAGATACTATGAAGTTGATTATTTAGCACAAGACAAAGTACCAATTGAAACTTTTTATGTTGGAGATAGTACAAGAGCAAGTGCATACCACGACTCATCAGAAAATATTTTATCAGTAGCTGTTCCATATACATTACAATATATAAAAACTGGAAAAAGATTTATCACAGAAGTAAATGATGATAATACAACTTCTTTGGTATTTGGAAATGGTGTTTTAAGAAGAGGAGCAGGAACATTAGAAACAGAATTTGCAAATTTAGCAGATGCTTTTGTTGTAACTCCTGGAGATCCAGATTCTAATAATTTAGATATCTCTTTAGACCCTCGTCAGGGTGACTCAAGAATGACATTAGGTGAAACTCCTGGAAATACAACATTAAGAGTAACATATCGTGTCGGTGGTGGAATAGCTAGTAATGTTTCGGCTGGTTCATTAGTTGATGCTACTAATACAGCAGCTAAATATTTAACTAATCAAACTACAGCAATAAATGTAATAAATGATTCACCAGCTTATGGTGGTAATGATGAAGAAACTATAGAAGAAATACGACATAAATCTAAACAATTTTTTGCTTCACAAAACAGATGTGTTACAAAAGAAGATTTTGAAGCTAGAGTTTTAAACATTCCACCAAGATTTGGTAGTATAGCTAAGGTATTTGCAAAAAGAACAGGTGTTGATAGAGTTGGTTCGTCTATAAACGAAATATTTAATGAGTTAGATTCGGATGATGTTCCAGGATTTAATACAAACGACATTGATGATATAATTTCAAAAATACAATCTAATGATAATAATGAAATTAGTACTGCTGTTTCATTACTAACTGATTTTGGTAATAGATATCAACAACATATTGATAATATAGGAACAAATGCATTAGCTACTATTGATATTTTTGCATTGGGATATGATAATAATAAGAATTTAGTTACTTTACCATCAACCGATTCAATTGCTCATCCATTAAAACAAAACATAAAGGAATATTTAAATAATTTCAGAATGATAACAGATCAGATTAATATCAGAGATGGAAAAATAATTAACTTTGGTGTTGCGTTTGAAGTTGTCGCTCATCGTTCAGCGAATAAGGGAGATGTTAAGTTAAGATGTATAGATAAAATAACAGAATATTTTGATATTGACAAAATGCAATTTAGACAACCAATATACACATCAGATTTAGAATATGAATTGATGGGATTAGAAGGTGTTAGGTCTGTTAACTTTTTACAACTAACACAAGATTTTCATAATTTGTATGATGAATCATTAGATGGTTTACCAGCTGATTTACCACAATTATGGAATTTTAATGTGGGTAGTCCTGATGAAGGTATTGGTCAAGATGGTTATGGGTTTTTATATCCATTTGCTGATTTTTATAATCCTACTGGAGATGGATATGTTTCACGTGGTGTTATATTACCATCTGTTGAACCTTCAGTATTTGAACTAAAAAAACCAAGAGAAAACATAAGAGGAGTAGTAATATAATGCATACATTTTATTTTTCAAAAAAAGATACATGGATTTCAAGTGGTTCAAATTTAATCACTGGTGTTAGTCAAAGAGATCAAAATTTTGGTCAAGATGAAATTTTAGAATTAAAAAAGTTTTATCATAATAATTCATTAAATCATATTACAAGAGTTTTGGTTGATTTTGATATAAATCCATTATCTCAATCTATTGCTAGAGGTGAGATACCATTATTAGGTTCAACAGATTCTACTTCAAGAGCTTTTTTAAGATTGTATGAAGCTGAAGGTAATCGAGATAATTCATCAGAATACAAAATTGTTGCACATATGTTATCAGCTTCGTGGGATGAAGGTACTGGTAAATTTGGTGATAGCCCTAAAGTTACTGATGGTTGTAGTTGGGATAATAGACAAAATAAACCGGGTAGTACAGCTGTTAGTTGGAGTAATAATTCTGCTGGTAAATATAATGATGGTCAAGATTATATTACAGGCTCAAATACTTTTGGTGTTCAATCTTTTTCATATGAATCTCCTGATATTAATATGGATATGACTGTTCCTATACTTTTACAAATATTTAATAATAATAAAAATTATCCAATAGAAGGTTACTTATTAAGATTTAGTGGAAGTCAAGAACTAGCTACTGGTACAGATGGTGAAATAACATATGGTGATTTAAAATTCTTTTCAAAAAATACCAATACAATATATGCACCAAAACTAGAAGTAAAATGGAATGATTCAACATTTGATTCAAATGTTACAGGTAGTATGAATGAATTAACAATGAGTGGATTAGCTGACAACTTTTTATATATGAGGGGATTAAAAGAAAGTTATAAAGAAGGTGAAAAAGTTAAGTTTAGAGTTGGTGCAAGAAAAAGATATATCCAAAAAACTTTCATACATCAGTTCAAACTACAACAGGTTCATATGTACCAACTGGTAGTGGTTGGTATTCAATAAAAGATGTAGCTACTGATGAAACTATTGTACCATTTGGACAATTTTCATCTATGAGTGTTGATTTAAATGGAAATTATTTCAATCAATGGTTGGATGGGTTTTATCCTGATAGAGTTTATAAAATTTTACTTAAAGTAAAATATGACGATGGTCAAGAACAAATTTTTGACGATGGTTTTGAATTTAAAGTAAAGAGGTAAATTAAAAATGGCAAACACTTGGATTAAAGATCAAATGAGAGATCACATCATTGATCAAATTATAAAAATGATAATGCTTCATAGGCATTCACCCTATTTTTATAATTTAAAATTTCAATTAGATTTAGATTTCTATAGAAAAACAGTAAGTGATGGTGGACATATTCAAACTGGTGGAACTGCACAAAACAAACAAAATGTAATATATCAAGAAGATTATCAAAAAATGAATAATCAAGTAGGTATTGATGAATTTATAGATGCAATTTCAGAAACTTATTATACTGGACAAAAAGATTCATATGGTAATAAACTATATGACATACCATCTCAAGAATGGGTAACAGATGGAACTTCAGGTATGTGGTATTGGAATTGGAATGGTTTTCAAGCAGTTGACACATTAGAGTTGGATGAATATGGAAACACTATTTACGGTAATCCAGATCCAGGAAATACAGCTCAAATAGTTGCAAATCATGTTTTAATAGATGGATCTCCTGTTACATACACATTAGAAGTATTAACACCAGCTGTTGACACTTGTAATGATTGTGATACTCCTGTTTTAAATTTATTAAGTCAGTTGATACCATTAGAAACTGATAAAACATTAATCGATCATCAAAAAGCTGAAGAAATATTAGATACAACTATATATGAATTATTACCAGGTATTCAAACAAGACAAGAAAGAATAGATAGACTTTTTGCTGAATTTGGCCAATTATTGGCACCAAACCCACCAGATTTTGATACAGATGGTGCACCTGGAGTTGACCTTGATTGGGATGTGGGTGGAAATGTTGGAGACTTATCAAATGACTATAGTGATTTGTATGATATTTCTAAATTAGGTCCTAATGCTGGATATATAACAAGATTAGTTAGACATGAAGATGGAGTTAATGAAAATAAATCATTAGAAACATTAAGAAACAGAATAAATCCTTATTTACAAGATATCGATGAAATTATAGATCCAGATGAAATTGATGATAGAATAGATTATTCAGATATAGCTGAAGGTTATTTAAAATTTAGAGGATTAAATCAGTCAATAATAGTTAGAGCAGAAACTGGTGAATTAACAGGAATTGAAAATTATCAAAGTGATGGATTTACCATAACAATGTGGGTTAGATTTATTGACAAAAAATCAAATGGAACACTTTTTAATTTTGGTGCCCCATTAAGTAATGGTAGTGTATATGGTTTTGTGTTAGAAACTTTTGCTATTGGGGAAGATGATTGTATGGATGAAAGTTGTGCACTTACATTTGGGGATGGTGCATCACCTTACAATTATTTGTTTGATGATACAAGTCATGCTAGGTTTGTTAGACTTGTGGTTAATGATGGTGGTGAGATTTATAATTCACATGTCGGTTCATATGATGTTGAAAGGTTAGATAATACTAATGGTTTACCTCATATATATAATCAAATGATTGGTGTCGGTGACACACTTAATTTAGAACAAGCTTTAACTTATACAAGAATACCAACTGATAGAAATGAGTGGTATTTTATTGTTGCAAATTATAATCCAAGTATAGTAGAAACACAAATACAAGGTAGTTGTACAGGAACTGCACCTGATTGTACTGGTACACAATGTAATCCTAATTGTACACCTGTACAAAATGATCCAGATTATTGGAGGTGGAATGTTGAACCAGCAACTGATACTCCTGGAAATTATATAAATAATTCTGGTGAAGGAGCAAGGTGCAAAGTGGAGATAATATCAAAGAGTGATTTATTAAGAGCTCGTGGTTATAAAATATAATAATTGGAGTATTTAAATGCCAAATTCTAGAACTGACCCAACAGATATTTTAGATCCTCAAAGAGTATATTTTGAATATACACAACAGGTTTCACAAGCTTTTGTGCAATTTATACCTGAAGAAATTCAAAGATTAGATACTGGTGATGTATTTATAGCTTATTGTCATACTGATAGAGAAGGTAAACCATCTGTTATAGGAGCTTTTAGATATAATCCTAATATATCTGAAGAATATAATCAAGTTGACATTATCACTGTTCCTGTTATGGGTAATGATACACCATATAATCCTAATATATATCCTGTACCAGCTAATGAAGATGGTAGAATATATTGTAGACATGGTGATCAGATTTACATATCACATATAAAAAGAATAGGTAGAGAAACAAATTTAAACGAAAGCTTTGATATAATTAATTTTTATAATACCGCAATTGAGATAGCTACACCACTACCACCTATAGATGATATAGATGACGGGGTTACAGAGATATGTGATTGTAGAACATTTAATTGTAGAGATTG
>CEOU01011028.1_pt1 | contig 10216 bp, 7 predicted proteins | sample 530731 | NCBI WGS metagenome assembly CEOU01 (sample SAMEA2620894, study PRJEB7988) | marine metagenome | isolation source: saline water (ENVO:00002010), including
ATCATTGTTGAGTAATCTTGATTGTATTTGTTCCGCCACCATTAATAGTTACAACTTTAGATACGCCGTTTTGTATGAGTATCAGGGTGTAACCAGACTGGCCATCTAAATCTAATCTAAGAGAATTTCCAACATTACGTCTAATACTTATATTTTGACCTTGTATAAGCGTTGTTATCTGTGTGTCTTTATCTTGTCCAATCTCAGTACCAACTATCCTAATACCAGTAGCTAGTCCTAATTGATCTTCTTCTTCCTTTACAGCTAAAGCGTCAAGCACATTCAACATGTCTTCTAAAAAGTTTACTTGTAATAGATCTATATCTAACTCAGTAAACTCTAGCTCGTTTGTATCTAGTGCATCATCAGCCAAATAATCTATATCTAACTCGTTAAAATCTAAAAATACATTTGTTGATGTAGATTGCGTTTCTTCACCTCGCTCTTCTTCCTGTTTAGGTTCAGAAACAATGAGCATGTTGTCAATTAAATCTAATGTCAGGTCAAGTATGACTGGGTTAGATGGCATATTTTCAAAAGCAGAAACTGTTGTAGCCTGGAATGGTTTATTTAAAACAACTGTTCCCATACCAGTAGATACTTCTATCTCCCCGCTTGATAAACCTAGTTCATCTGGTAACAGAATGATTAAAGAACGACCTAGTTCATCTACAGTAATAGTAAAATCAGTACCCCTAATTCCTATTGATGCCGTATTCGTTCTTATCTTAATATTCTTCTTTGCTACTTTGTTTAGTTTGCCTGTAACAAAACGGGCAGTACCTTTAGCAAAAGTTAAAGCCATCTTTGATTTATCAGGATCAGGATCAAAAATAAATTCATCAATCAAAACCCGTGAGTTCTCTGTAAGCCTAATTTGAGTTTCGTCAATAAACGTAATTCCCATACGTCCATCAGCTGTTTCTACTTTGTCATAGCTAAGAATGTCAAAGTCTAGTTCAGCCCCATAAGGTTTATCTCTTAATACTTGTGCTGTGCCGTTAAGTTCTGTAACTGATCCTATTGAATCAGCATACAAAACTTGTCGAGGCGTCAGACTGATTAACACAGACAGTGCCGTTGCTGCCGTCAGATATAATCTTGAGCCAGTCATTATCAGATGTTGATTGTTGTGTTATGTTGAATGTTCTTGAACCACCAGTGTGGTCTAAATAAAAATAACCACCCGCATATCCATCACCATCATAAGTAACTGTGTTGTCTGAACCATCTATGTCCATGTAGTTAGTAGCACCATCAACATCTATTGAAGATGTAATAGTGTTGTTTGAACCTTGAATAATCCAATCTAAATCCAATGTAGCTGCAAGCGCATTTGTAGCCTGATTAAGTGTCATTGTATTTGAGCTTCCAGTAACTTGTACGTTCACGTTAGATGAATCAGCCCCATAAGTATTTGTTGGATCTGTTTGCATATTGAATGTATTTGTTGATCCAAGGAAAGAAAAATACCCTGTGTAACTGTCAGCCCATATATCGCCTAAGAATTTATTTGTTGAGCCTTTCTGCAATATGTCTAGAGACATCGATGCGCCATCTAAATCTAATGGTGTCATAGAACCAGCAGCAGCTGTTGCACCACCGATAATGTTTCCAGATCCATTGATTTGTTCTATGTCTAAATTCAAAGCAGTACCACCACTTTGGTCAATATATATCTCGCTATCAGCCGCGAATAGCAGCAATGCACTCGTCATCGCAACTAGGCTCAATAATAATTTCTTCATGTTCCCAATACCCTCTCTCGTATCCTATATTTATAATTTCTAAAACAGCTGTTTCTATGGCTTTTTGTAATGCTATAGAGCCACTTTCGTTTTCTGTGAAACCTCCTTCAAGCTCTACCAGTTCTGTTCCTAGTTCTATAAATCTAAAAACATCTTGTGATATACCCACAGATAAAATAGTTTTGGTTGTCATTACTTCTATTAAGACTTCACCAGTTAAAACCGAAATCAGGCGTAAAGATATTGTTACTGTATCTTCCCTGTATTGGTTACTACTGGATATACCTAAATAGCGAAATCCAACACCACCACTTCTTTGGTTCACGTCATAATCTACGACAGCACCTTCTATGAGCAATCCTGCAAACAACAGCGGACTCAACTCTTTTTGCTTAAACCCTTCTCTGGTAGATCGTATTAAGGTTCTTTCTTTTACAAGATTGTCTAGCCCTATACGTTCTATCACTCTCCAGAATTGACCATCAGCAGAGTGCTTTAACGCCCTTAATAAATAAGCGTGTGGAGCTTGAGTAATGGCGGTACTAAATAAAGCAAACTCACTATTACTTTTCCTCTGTCCCGTTTGGTCAGTGAAGCTAGACGGGTATACTGCTATTGTTGGTCTTTTTTTTGGGGGAGAAACTTCTTTTAATTCTTTTGACTGTAAATCTAAAATACTTGTAGCTGTAATTTTGTTGTTTGGTATGCCGCCTTCATTCAACAAATCATCATACTTTAACGCACAACTAGAAAGTAAAAGAGCCAGTAGGCACAGTAATTGTTGTGGTTTCTCCATTTTCATCTGTGATTGTTAATGTTATTTTGTCGTCTTCTACTTCGTACTCTATGGTGTTACCTTCTAACTCTAGTATTCCAAACTCAGATTGATTTTCACCAAATAGGTTTTCAACTAATTGCCTTGAGAGTTGAGCATAAATGCGTGATTCCAAATTACGAATAAATCTAGCCAGCGTAGTGTTTTCCGCTTCTCTAGCTAATTCTTCTTGATAAGCCTTTATCTCTTCTCTTATAGCTTCTTTTCTATTGAACTCTTGATTTTCTATAGTTAAGTAATGAGAGCTAGTGTTATTTCCCGAAAAACTAGGATTTTTAAATTTATGCACCATCTGGTCAGCCATAGCTACTGTGCTAACAGTCAAAGCTATCATGCCTATATTGAGTGCAACTAGCACACCCACCACATAACTAGGCTCAGTCTTTTCTTTGATCTTTTTGTCCATCTGCTCTTGCTATTCTATTTATGTCAGGCTGTATGCCTAACGCTGCCCGACACATCGCATCAATTCTGATCATGTCGTTATCCATTTGTCTTATTCTGTCTATTAAAGCAACGATCATTGAATGTTGCGTGTCCAGTTTCTTGTGTATGTCTGCTATCAAACTTTTAAATAACATCCATACCAAATAACCTAAACCCATAGCACCTACTGCTGGAATACCAATAGTCTCTACAGCACTTACCCATTCATTCATCTACCTTGTCCTCTGTAAGTTAATTTCTTTTGTCTTTTTTTATGTTTGTTTTTGACATGCACATTAGAGTTATTAGCTCTGCCTATGGATGTGTGTTTCTTTTTACGCCTAGTTAAATCAACTACGTTTATAGTTTTAGTTGCTCGCCTCATGGATACTCTGGGTAGTAACTAGCAACAGTCAGATCAATTTGCTTAACCCCTTTGGTTAGCTCTCTGAATTTTTTCATAGCTATAGCACTATTGCTCACAGCTACTCTGTCGCCCATTACTGACATACCCAAAGCGAAACAACCTTGCACATCGTCAGGAAAATTACCTATGTGGCAAAACAATATTTTAGTTCTACCAGGAACGTCCATTACCTCAAAAGTATCAGGATATTTTTTAGAACTGTAAGGTTCGCAAATATAATTACCTTCAGGAATACAGCTTTCGTATGGCTCATTATTTTGCCAAGGTTTTTCAATCGTATACAGTTCGTATTGATCTAAAGTGAATTTACCTAGTGTTCCTTTCGGGTGGTAGCACAGACGTTCTAATATGATATTCATTTTGATAATGCCTCGTAGTAGTTATAGTAATAGTTGAATCTTTTATAAGTTGAATTAAGCATTTGCTCATACCTTTCAATATTTTCTTTCTTTTCAAGCCTGTTAATATCGGCAGTTTTATAAAAATCTATTGTTTCTCTGATTTCTTTCATATCATCTTTGTAAGACTTTATTTCGTCATACATAGCAAGCTCTCTATGTTCTTGATAGAATTTACTAGCTTCTTCAATAGGTAGACTTTGATATTCATTATTAAGCTGGTCTAACCTTCTAGTCCTTTCGTAGAATTTCTTCATATCTTGTAAAGGGTTAGGTTTGCCATAAACTCTTCTAACGAATGGTAATTGGTTAACACCTGGTACTTTTAGTCTTCCAAGATCGGCTGCCGTGTCTACTGCATTAACAACAAAACGACCAGCACCACCCATGTGAAAATCTATTAAATGTTCAATTTTATCTGGCGATATATCAAAGCCTCCTGAAATATTTGCAGTACCACCAGTTGCATCATTTATAAATCTAGTGAGTTCAAGATAATTTCTTCTTACAAAAGACTCATCCATTCTTCCCATAAACTGAGATGAATCAGGTGTGGTCTGACCAAATTGGTTCTCTTTATATATAGGAGTGCCAAAATAATTTTCATTGTTAGCTATTTCATAAAATGGTTGTGAAAAGGTAGGGATCGGCGGCCATGCACCTACAGGGTTAAATGAATTGGTAAAACCTATTAGCCAAAACCAAGCTGACTCTGCGGGATCTTTTAAACCTAAAGAGGTTTCTGTTAAAGCAGTTCCAAGGTTAAAGAAAATGTTATATCCATAAGGTAAAGGAATTTTAAAATAATCTTTACCATTGACTGGGTTCATAATTATGAAGTTTCTTTCTTTAATAGAATCGTCTATGTCCTTATAAAAACTTTCTCCATCTTCATCTTCTTCACTTATACCTTCGTTGAATAAAACAGCTAAGGCCGCTAAAGCGATAGCGCTTGAAGCTAGTATTTGTGGATTATTCAAGTTTCTACCAGTCAACTGGTTTTGCTTAGGAGACATAATTAAGGCTTCGCCAAATCTTCTTATGTTTTCTATACCTTGTATTGCAGCGTTAAAAAATAAAAAAGTCGCATTAAGGTTATTGCCCCAATCACCTTTTTTGTTGAAATTAACAGTTAAAGTTTTAGCTGTATAAGCAGCAGATGCTCTATCAACTCCCGCTTTTCTAGCTTCAATGTAAGTAGCAAATCTAACGCCGTTTTCAACGCCTGTATTTAGATCTTCTACAAGATTAAAGAATGATTTTGCACCACTCACTGCTTTGCCAGCTACAGTTTGTGGTTTATTCATTCCCTCAATAACGTCTTGTACGTCTTGTTGTATTTCTTCTATTGTTCTTGCATAGAAAAATGCAGTTTTTGCGCCATCTTCTAAATACTCGTCATAATATTGCTTATCTTCTTTTTCCTGTTCAGTTAGATTTGTTAATTCCTTGTCCCTTAAAGAGGCTCTGGTAAATTTAGTAAACGCTTTAACTCTAGGTAAAGTGGTGGTTAAAATTTGTTTGGTCAAATCAGATTTATTACCTTTTAATAATCCACCTTTTCTTGCCATTTCTCCTTCCAGAGCACTAACAGCGGTTTGCACGTCTCTTATAAAGTTTGTCGGTATGAACTCAGGGTTGAACTGGGTGTTCACCATAGATAAAAGGCGGTTGTATTTCATGGCATGACTAAGTAGCCAGCCCATTTGCTTACCACCCATTCTGTGCATAGCCAAGTTGAGCTGTGGATCTTTGATCTCTATTAATACTTCGTCTATGAACTCTTTAACCTCACCAGTATTAAGTTCTTTTATAGTAGGAACTTTGACAGAAAAATATTTAGGTATAGTGACCCCTTCAAACATAACTGTCTCTTTTTTTGCTTGAAACAGACTATTGGTAGTTACTACTTGCTCAGATCTTTCTCCAGTTTCAGGATCTACCCTTTCTTGTATTGACCTAACTGCTGGTGCATTGTCTTCTGTAAAGACTTCGTACAAATTTTCATTAGGATTTTCCAAAACAAAATTTAAAAACTTTTTACCTACTTCATTTTTTTCTGCCCTAATAATTTTTTCTGTTCTGTCTGCAACAATTTGAGCAAAAGGCGAATGAGCTTTTGACTTTCTTCCCATAGCCCTAAGAGATTCTTTACCTTTAATACTAAATCCTTTGCCTGTACCACCACCATATTGATCTTGATCAGATGCTGTACCCTTTAAAGGTACATAGAATTCATAAGTTTCTTGCCAAGCATTAAGTAATTCCTCTTCTGCTAAACCTTTAGATCTTAATATGTCTCTAGTTCCGTTGGTTATTGCATAAACTTTTTCGGCTATGACTTCTAGTATTTCTGTTTTGCCTTCTTCTTCTACTCTGTCCAAAACAATGTCAGCTTCTTCATTAGTCATACCAGATCCGCCATCAGGCATATCTTCATTAATACTGGCTATGTATTCGTTTCTTTCTTTGGCATGTTTTGCGTACAAATACAGATCTAATTCTTCTTTAGTTATATTGTTTTCAGCTAATGCTTTCCCTATAGGCTTAACTACTTCATTTTCAAACTTCATCAAAGCTGTATCTACTCTTCCTGTATAAAGAGTTTCAGCTACATAAACAGAATCTACAGCTTGAATGCCATCAATGTTTCTTGCTTCGGCTACAGATTTCTCTAATTGTGCAAAACGACCAAAAGTATCTTGCAGTTTTCTTTTGTAATAGTGATACAGTCTTTCATCCTGTAAGTTAAAGGCATTACCTTCCTCTTCTACCACGTCATCTCTTCTTGCGTAGATCAAATCAGATGCTGCTTCGTTAGGATCAAATTTTGCTTCTGTGCTACGAATTTGATTAGGGTTAAAGACTATGTAGTGTCTTGTTCCTTTTGGAATATTCATGCCTGGAAAAGCTTTAGAAGCATTCATAATGATTGCATCAAAGCCCATTTCTTCCACAACTCTTCTAATGAATTCTCCAGAAGATAAAGTCCCATTTTTATCTTCAACGTACATGACGTCTTCTGCCATCATCAAGCGTTTTACTAATTCATTGGCTTCAATTCCATCCCAAATTTCTAGATCTCTAAGGATACCTCTGACATCAACTTCATATTCATCAGAAACATTTTCTAAAGCTTCTAACAAATCCATACCAGTACCGCTTTCACTATCTGGAATAATGTCGCCGTCTTCGTCATATTCGTATTCAAACTCAAACCAAACATTGCCTTTGGTTAAGTCAAAAGGTTTTTGTATTTTCAAAAATGCAGGAATAATAGTTGCTTCTAGTTCTTGTTCACCAAATCGCTCTTGCATTCTTGATTGGCGTTCTGCTTCGTCCTTGGAGCTTTCTTCAATAATTTCTATTTCTCTTGATATAGTTTCTCCGCTTATACCAGCATAGTTAGTTTCTACATCATATAAATTATCGGTGAAGTAAAATCCAGCGCCAAAATGCCCCGAGGGATTAGCTCTGCGTGGATCAAATCTTTCTATTTTGCCAACTGAGCCATGATAAACAGTTTTGCCAGTAGCAAACCCCATAGCTTCAGCTCTGGTCATTACTACATTAAGTTCGGGATCTGGTACTAATTTATCTTTGATGGTGTTATTGCTTTCACGCAATATATTTCTAATTTCTGCCAAGGTAATTTCGTTTTTTACTAAGCCTATAGCTCTTAAACCTCTGGCAATAATTTCAAATATTTGATCAGCAACTTGAGAAAACTTACTGTCAAAGTTTGTCATTTCAGCAACTCTAGCAATGACTTCTTCAGCTATTACATAATCGTCTCTGCCTTTGTATCTTCTAGCTACGTCATCATAAATTTCTTTAAACTGTTTGCTTTGTAATCTGCCAGTTTTAATTTTCTTTAATAGCTCATTGAAATCTTTAGTGGATAAAGTTTCTTTCAATCCAAAGTGACCTATGACTTCATGTTGTAAGGTTCTATTTAAGTCATCAACGTCTCTGTGTTTATCCGCAAAAATAAAAATAGTATCGTCTTGTGGATCGTAAACTGCTTTGTCAAAAGGACTAAAACCAGTTCTGTCGTCTACTTCATCTGCGTTTCTAAAAACTCTAAAATTGACACCACGCAATCCTTTGTAGTCTTTAGTAAAATTATTTACAGTATCTTGCGCGTCAGCCCATTCAAGTTTTCTTGTGGCAAAAGTGCCATCATTCATCATTTCAACTATAGGGCTAGGATTACGCCTACTTAAAGTTTCATCTTTAGACGCTCTTATTGTTCTTGCGCCAAATTTGAAGTCGACATCATTAGGATCTTGAGGATTAAATTCTGCAACGTAAGTACCAGGTTGAGTCGGCTTTATCCTTAGATACGGCAATCTAGTTAGACCCAATAATTCTATTGCTTTTCGCGCTTCTTTTTCATTGCCCCAAAACAAAGTATTATCTGAACCTATAATTCCAGCGCCAACTATCTGTCTTTGCTCTTCCGTTATGTTCATGGGATCGACATTTACATTTGCAAACATGTCTGGTGATACTGGTATTTCATCAGCAAACATATCTTCTGTAGCACCTATACCATCCCTTTCAGCGTCTAACTCTAGTTCAGGATCTAGCTCTTGTTCTAATGCAACTCTTCCATCTATGTAATCTTTGGCTGCGCCTAGTGATCTTAGTCCTGGCTTTCTTTCAGGGAACTCTTCTAGGTTGTCTTTACTTTCAAAGAAAGGATCTACTACAGCGTAACGCGGGGGAGAGCCTTCTCTAGTAGGCAACTCTTCTATTGTGTAACCTTTGTAGGTTTCTTGGGTTAGCTCTGGTTCTTGGGTGGTAGGGGTAGGGCTGTCACTTTGTACCTGTGTCCCATCTTCTTCAACCGCTGTAGCTCCTCTGGTGTCAGCTTCAACGCTCTCAGGTATATCTTCAGGTATCTCTTCTCTAGCTCTTGCTTGCTCAGCATCTTCTTTGGCTCTTTGTTCTGCCTCAGCTATAGTTTCGGGTGTTTCTTCTTTTTGTGCAAGCTCTAGTTCTGTTTTTTCAGCAAGTGTTAAATCAGCAGTAGTAAGCTCACCAAATAACTCTTTTTCTAATTCTTCTTGTTGTTCAAAGAATGCTTGTCTTTCTAAATTCTTGTTAGTCCAGTTTTCATCTATAGCGTATATTTGACCGCTTCTGCCTTTGCTTTCATAAAATTCTATTTCGTCTTCAATAATTCTAGCCGCACGATTTGTTAATTCTATTGCCTGTGATGTCTGGTTTTCTCCTCCTTCAATAAGAGGCAATATCCTTTGTTGTTGTAATACTTCAACAACTTGATCCCATTCTGTAAGACCCATATCAGATATTTTTTCTGTAAACTTACTTCCTCTACGTCCAACAAATTCTGTTTTTCTTTCACCTTTTCTTCCGCCCCTTGTTCTAAAAGGATTTCTACGATTTTGTGGTAATTTAAAACCTGGAAGGGCATCAAACTCTGCAAAATCTACAGTATTCAAACCTCCAGCATCATCTAATAAATTTAAAGCACTAACTGGTGGATACCATTTATTATCTTTATGAGGTTCTTGGTTTAAAAAATTAATGTACTGCTCTTCATTGGCAGACATATTTGGAAAAAATGCTTTTTTAATACGTTGATCTTTTCTTTTACGGGATCTATCTAAATTGTATTGATCAAATAAAGCTTGTCTTTCTTCTTCAACTTCGGCTTCTCTTCTGTCTAAGATTTGATTTAACTTTTCACCTTGTACTCTAGCTTCATAAGCTACACGTCCAATACTGGGTTGTCTTTCTGATTGTTGAAATGGTGTTTGTGGTACAACCACATTAGGATCAGGTGCGCCTTCTACAACATTACCTTCTGGTGTTACAGAAAAGTCTATGTCTTCTTGAGCGAGAGTCTGGCCTGCTACTCTGCCTTCTTCAAAATCTTGTATTTGTTCTTCTACAGTTCTTCCAGCTCCACCTTCAGTAACTGTCTCATCAAATGCAATACCTTCTGGAACAGCAGTAGGTTCGCCTTCTTCAAGTGTGTCTATAATTGTTTGACCAGTATTGGCTAACCTTTCTATGGTTCTTTTTTCTTGAATAGTATTTACGCTTGAAGTAACTAAACTAACTCCACCACCGCCTATAAAGCCAGCTATAGCACTATTGATAAGTCTTTCTGTGTTGTTTGGATCTGAAACATTATCTATAAATTCTTCTGTCCAATTACCAAGTGTATTATTTCCTGACCTAGCAACATCTACAGCAGATAAAGTAATCGCTTCCTGCATGGCTTCGGTTAAAGCTTCAACCCCTCCAGTCGCTAAAACTTCTGTAAAATATCCATCATAAAATTTCTTGTTTTGACCTACATTTTTTAGAGTATCGTCTAGGGCTGAGCCGCCAATTTTTTTTAATG
>CEOU01021955.1_pt1 | contig 10216 bp, 6 predicted proteins | sample 530731 | NCBI WGS metagenome assembly CEOU01 (sample SAMEA2620894, study PRJEB7988) | marine metagenome | isolation source: saline water (ENVO:00002010), including
TTTTACTTATATAAATATAGTTTTTTTTATTTTTAAATCATTTTTTTTGTTTTATCCACCTCTACTTGAATAAAGTCCACCTCTTCCTCGTCTTCTTCTGTTGTTATTTATATCTTCTGTTGCTCCATTAGATGTATTTGCTGCACCAAAAGTTGACGTATTACTTACGGGTGGGTTTTGTCCAAAACCGTATCTAACATTAGATACATTTCTTTTTGTAGAGGTTGGTGAATTTGCTGGTCTGTAATCTGCACTTAATCCACCACTTCTATATTGTCTTTTTAATTGTTTTCTAGCTACGTTGTCAATTGCTTTATTTGCTGCGTCAACGTTTAATCTAACATTTTTTCGTTTGTTTCCTACTGTTGGTATAAAACTAAATGATATTTTTTTATCCCCACCTGCTATTTTCGCTGTAGGTCTTGCTATTTTCTTAGGTGGTTTAGGTAACGCTGGTGGATTTTTGAATATATCCCACTCCGTTACTATATCTTGTCTATTCCATTGTGATTTATTTGCTTGTTCTTTTTTTGAAATATAATTACTAACCGCTAATAAATCTTCAGATGGAATTATACCAATTACTTTTTCTTTACCTATCGTGTCTACAATATTTGTTTCTTTTGTAGTACTTACTACTATTTCTTTACTACTAACTGTAGTGACTTCTATTACAGGAGTGTTGTCAGGTGTATCGGTTGATTTTGCTGTTAAAGATGTACTTGATATTTTACACCCTTCATAAAATAAATTATTTAGATTACCTGCTAATCTATCATCTTGAACTCTTGCAAAATGGAATGACGCAGAGTTTGAGAACTCAGGTCCTAACGATGCACTTATAGCATTACTATAAAAATATCTTGGTTCTAATGCTGTTCTTGAAAGTCTTGCGTTTAATATAGTTGACCCCGTTGGTGAATATTCCCAATATGGATTTGTATCCGTAAAATATTCTCCTGAAGAACTTAGTCTAAGTATATCAGTGTATTTGTATACAGATGGTTTAAATACATCTTTACTTATACTACTCGTGTATGTTAGATACGAACCTGATATAAGACTTAATATACCTATTGGGGAATCTTCGTTATCATATTGATTTTGTGTAAACGATATACCCTGTGGTCTTAGGTAATTATTTCTTTCAAATATATGTGGTTCAATTAAAATACCTTTATGCCAATCACATCTCGCAGGAACTATTTGTTTCATAGAATCAAAGATAGACATATCATATCTTGATAACATATCTAACTGAATCTGAAGTGCTGTTCTTGAAGTGTACTTTTGGAAGTAATTTCTTGCTCTAAAATCTAACAAGTCATATCCATCATTATTTCTAACATCAGTATCACCGATTAAATCATCTCCACTAAAATATCCTTCAGACGCGTAAATATCAAAGTTTACTGTATCTGTTGTTGAAAAATACGTTCCTAATAGATTTGAATCAAGAGGTGCTTCATCATATTGACTTTTTTCGTTACTAACATCAAACTGTAATGGTCCTCTTAAAGATGAGGATTCTATTCTTACTTTTTTGTTAGTTAGGTTTAATGCTCCAACAGATGGAATACTTACAAACTGAGTATCTACTTCACCTGAAAGTCTTCCCGCGTCTGCTCTTGAACTATCAAAAGACGCAGACAGATAATGACCTGCTGCTGATGCTGTAAACTTTTGGTTTGGATGTCTTGATACTATAGAACCACTGTTAGTGTTGTATGTACTATCAGGGAATATTCTATAAAGAACATTATCGTATGAAGTATCAATATCTAAGTCTGTTGTGTTATCATCAGAATAATATGCGTCTGTATTTGCTGCGTGACCCTGTATTACTTCATTTGATAATACTTTTTTGTAATATCTTATTTCTTGAATACTTGACGTAGTATTACCTGCTGAATTAATATATGGTACCAATACACCATCGTTGTTAGTACCTGACCAAACATTGTTTATTGTGTTTGTTGTCCAAGAGGCGGTTGGGTTTGCTAATACGTTACCCCAATCATCAACCCACGCTGAATTAAGTTGATATCCACCCGAACCTGATGATATTGCGACTACAACATTTCTTTGTTGTTTGTAATGAACAAATGGTGTTGTTGCTACATCTGAAGTATTATTGTATCTAACAACCCATCTTGCTTTTCCTGTCGATTGGTTGTACTCCCATTTTAAATCATAGACATTTCCTGTGTTATGTCTCATGATTGTATGATTACCCTGTGGTAACTTTGCGATTATTTCAATTGTCTTAGGTCTACTATCATTAATAACATCCCACGGGTTTTCTGAATTTGTTAATCCATCTAATTGTAATTTATAGATATATCTTTCGTGTTCATATACCTCTTTAGTATCTTTTATTCTTGGACCACCATACTCTCTAATCTTTAGGAATGCACTTGGAATACCATATGAAGATATCAATGTTTTAAATGAACGTGCTGTACCTTTACTTTTGTAGATTCCAGGCACATTGTTTAATAATCGTCTCCAAGTTTCGTAAACAATTTCTTTTGTTGGTTTAGAATATAGAGAACCTGATTGTATTGGATTACCCGATTGGTCGACTCCAAATTCATATTTCCATAATGATACATCAGAGTATCCATTAAATAGTTTCCAACCAAAAGAGTTTGCGATAACTTCTATCAAGTCCTGTGCCATACCATCTTTAGGATGTTCTTCTCTGTCATTGATTTGTGTAATCTCTTGAATATAGTTGTAGAATATATCAAAGTGTTGACCTAACATTTTTACAAAGTCAAGATATTCCGCATTTCTTTCATCAAACGCTAAGTTAGCAGGAATCATTTCAGTTAACTTAGTATCGTTAAATGCGTCATATGCTTTTGCTGTCTCAATTGTATTATTAAACCAATTTGTACCATCTGATGATGTCAAGTCATATAACGTATGTGGATTCTTTAATTCTTTTGGATATGGGTCTATTCTATATTCAGACGAACTAAAGTGTGTATATAGTGATGATTCGTGGTTGTAGTATAACCAATATTCAAAGTCATCAAACCCACCAATTAGTGCGTCTCTTCTATTCGTTGAAGATGAAATGTTTGTTATTGCTTCAGAACCACTTACTCCTGTTAGAGTTGTAATTCTTGCGTTATATCCTTCTACAAGTTGTAGTTTATATTTAAAGTTTCTGATTCTTTCTTCTGCTGATGAGAAGTTAATGAAGTTTTGGAAGTCAGAATAATCTATATTTAATTTTACATTTCCAAGTGAACCACTAAAGAACTTGTCTACAATCTGTTGTCTTGTTGGTAATCCTGCGTCTAATAAAGATGACCATGATTCAAACTCACCCGTTGCTCCTTTGTTATCACCCAAATCAATATTAAAGTTTGGATTTGAAAAGAATGGAACTACACTTCCGTCTTCAATCGCATCATATGCTATTACATTGTCTATATATGATTTATGTAATTGTAGTGATACATCAAGTGAATCACCAACAACAACACTTGATGGTAATTCTTTACTTAGTTTTACGATTACTTCATTTACACTATTTAGGTTTAAGTCGACTGCTTGATAAGTTACACTTAATGCTTGTTCTTGTGTAATACCAAGAATTGGTGAAATCCCCACATATGTTCCAAGACCATTTGGATGTGGGTCTAATGTGTTTCTTAAATCTTGGTCAGTAACATCAGCTGGAAGTTGGTCAGGGTCAGTATATACTTCACCTTTTCTTTCCCAACTTAAACTACTATCTTGGTTTTTTCTAAGTCTGAATTGTTCAAAAATACCTGTCGCTCTATATTTGTAAAATGTAGATAGTCCTCTTGCTCTTGCGTCATTTAAGTCTATTTCTACAAATGTAACATAGTCTGACCTGTTGTTTACTCCAAATGGTTGGTCTTCTAATGCTAATTGTGCAATGTTACTTGCAGGTACAAATACAGTATTTCTTGATGGGTCATTTACAGTAGTATCACCTACAGGAAATGGTAGTCGTGTAGTAAATGCTCCACCAACATTTCCATAAAACGCTGCACTAAGGATTGGGAATGTACTATTATTACCAAAGTTTAATTGAGCAGGTAAATATGTATCATCACCTGAAAATGTGTTTCCTACAAGTCCATTTGGTCTTTGATATATGTTATAGAATTTAGAAAAACCATTTGCTGTTAATGACTTAAGTTTAACTTCTTTTCTACTTGGTGATATTTCTGTTATCGTTACACCTGATGCTATTTGATGGAAAAAGTTGTAAACTAATTTGTATGTACCACTTGTAAAACCACCATCTCTTAAATCTTGTTCTGGCCTTACAAAAAGTGTTTTACTTCCCTCGTCACCTACAGTAGTAAGTGGTAAATTATATCTACCACTTAGATATACTCCTTGTGGAGTATAGTAGTGAACTTCCATATTTGGTGCCGTAAGTGTTGGAATACCCGTAATATCTTCCGATTCTAATATAGGATATTGTGCTCCTTCACCGATTAGAGCAAGGTCTTCGGGTGTAAACACTTCACCAAAAACAGGCTGTTTACTTTGTACTTCATCTATATTTGTAAATCTATTTAAAGGCATTCTTTAAGTCCAAATATTTTCCTGTATAAGTTTTTTCCCTCATACGTTTATTTACTTTAGATGTTGTCATGTAATCATATCCCTTTACTTCATACAGACCATCTATAATTTCTCTACAATTCATTGATTTTGGTAAAAATCTTTTTTCTAAAGTTTGACCATTAACTGTCTTGATACTATAGTTATGATTTTTAATTCTTGTAAAATCACTTAACTTAGAAGGTCTTTTACACTTCTTTCTAAGACCAAGATGTTCAGTCCAAAGAGTTTCACAACTCCACTTTATATCTATAAACATTTTAGATTCAAATCCTAATATCATTGCTTTATCTAAAATGTGTTTTAATTTTCTGTAATCTTTTACTTCATTTCTAAGTACAATGTCTACGTCCATGGTTGGGATACTTGCCCCGTAAATATTTTCTGCAAATGAACCAACTAAATAAACTCTATAGTCTGATAGGTCAACATCTCTGTTGAATCTATTCCACCAACCTCTAAACGTATCAAATCTTGGTTGTTCCCAAGGTGTGAAAGTTTTTATATTTCCTATTGTAAACTCAAACATATCATATACCTATTTAGTAACTATCATATCCTATATATCCACCATAATTCAAACCACTTGAGATGTCACCACCACCTGTACCTGTTGACCCACCTGTGGTTGTTGATATATTTGCTGGTTGTGATTGTACTCCTACGTTCCCTGTTGCTGAAAGTCCACTTGATGGGTCAGACTGTTGACTTGGAGTACCGACAACATCCCATCCACTTGCTCCGATAGTAGAACCACTTATGGCGTTAAATGTATATCTTGTAATATTTATGTTACTTTCAATTGTTGGAAATGGAAACGTCAACTCACTTATTCCTGAGTCAGTGAACTGTTGTACTTTAGTTAAACTCAATCTTTCGGGAGTAGTACCACCACCATTTGGGCCCTCAATGTAAACTTTACTATATGTAGGCATTGGGTCACCCGCCATCGCAAACGCTTCATAGGAAACTATCTGTCCTCTTACATTTCTTTTTAATTCTCTATCTGCCATTATCTAACTACCTTAAAGTAAAAGTTGTCATCGTAGTATCTAATATTACCACCTTGGTCAACTCTAAAACAAAATTTGTAAAATCTTTCGGGTTGTAATCCGTTGAACCAAAAGTTAAAGTAATTACCACTACTATCACAACTTAACTTTGTGTAGTTAGTATCAAATGGAACAATCACTTGTTCTGTTTCTGCGTCAACCACTGAGTAATATGAAGTTGATGGTAAATACTTTACCGTTTTCAATGGACTTGTAGAGAAACTTCTGTTAGGATATCTTTCTCTACCAAATACTCTTATTTTTCCTTTTGATGATTCTTTGTATTCAGTTTTTAAATTCTTTACATAAACAATTAAATCGTCACCTGTTAGTGCGTCTAACGACCCTGTATCGAATGATGAGTCGTCCCATCTCGCTTCTAAGACAGGTGGATATATTGTGTGTGTATCAGTTGAGAAGAACTTAATCTTACCGAAGTTGATTGTTGAATTCTCATCTGTTTTAGATTTCTTAATTATGAATCCGTTGTTTGTTCTTGTTCCATCAATCCACTCAGATACATAATCAGTTACTTCAACATTTAGATTATCAGTACTCCTATCAAATGATTGATAATAATGCTTTCCACTTCCAAATGAAGAAGTAAACCATGTACCACCACCTGATGTTTTATTAAAATGTGCTTCATACTCGGTATCATTAAATGTTGCTCCTGTTGAATCGTGGTCACCTGAATCTATTCTAAAGTTGTCTAACGACGCACTTGCTTGTAAATCACTACCACTTGCAAAATAAGACCATCTAAATAAGTGTTGTCCTGATTCTCTTGCTTGGAATTTAATTGTTTGGGTCATACTTGCTGTTATATATCTTGTATAACCTGTGAAATCATTTATATCTACCAATCTACCCGATGGAGTTTGTACTGTAAACTCAATACCTAATGGACTATCATCACCTCGTGTATCAGGAAAGTTTCCATTATCGATATCAAAACTTGCTGTATAATTTCTATTTTCTTGTAAATCAAATTTTCTATTAAGTGTTGCTCCACCCATTTTTGACGCTGTCATGAATAGTTTGTTGTTTAATATTTCTGCTGAACCTGTTACTGCGTCTGTATTTTCTATTCCTTCATTTATTAAGTAAGTTGAAGGTATATCAGTTAGGTTTGATGCGAATTGGTCAAACACCAAAGTATTTGGGTCAGTTGTTGTAAAGAAGAAAAAGTTATCTATATTTCCTTCAGACCCATTAGACCCGTCATTGTCAAAATATGAAAATTGAAACTTATGAACTCCTGGCATGCTTGCTGTAAATGCCATTTTGTATGTTGCTGTTGAAGTCAATGATTCTTGAAATCCAACAATATCGTTATTTAGTAAAGAACCACTTGGATTAATTACATTAAAATCAACCCCTGATAAAGACTCTCTATTAAAATCAAATTGAATATTATATACTGACCCCGAGTCTAATGAAGATGATAAGTTTGCTGTACCACCACTAAATTCAGATGCTGACATTATTAGTCTACCACCTGATACGAATAGTAATGGGTCTTGTCCACTTGTTCCTTTTATTTTATCTACCAACTCAAAGTTACCAAGACTTCCTGCGAAGTTATAGTATGCGTTTAACGAGTTTATTGTATCAGAACTTAATGGTTTTCCAACTGTAGAATTGTCTACATCCCATTTAGAACCACTGATTCTAAAAACCCAATTTGAGGCGTGTTCACTTTTTGGTGTATCATTAAATTGACCAAGTCCTTCATTCCATGATTCTTTTAGTGGGTATACAAATAAGTTAAAGTCGTCTTGTAGTTCTGCACTTTCTACATTTTCTAATCTTAGTCTGTACTGAGGTGACGTGATAGTACCATCTGCTACAGACGATGAAATTGGTGTTAAATCAAAACCAAGAAGTATTCTACTATTTCCTAACAACGTTGTGTTGTCAAGATTATAGAACTTTCCTATTTCAAGAATTTGGTCTTTACCTGTATTCTGAAGTTTCAGTTTATCATTCTCGTAGATAGTGTTGTCTTTATTTGGGTATATTCTATATATCATTTTTCACCTTTTAAAATAATGGTACCACTCTACCTCTAATATCTGTATCAGGATATTTTACCTCGAATATAGATGGGTCTTTAGGTGGATAGATTACACCATTTCTTGTTGCGTATTTCATGTCGTATCGTCTCGGTGAGTAGGTTCCACCATACTTGTTAGTAATTTGTAATCCACCAAGTCCGTCCTTGTCAGGTCTTACAACACTCTGTACTCCATCTACATCATCTAACATTACATATATGTCTGATAATAATATTGGTTGATTTATTTGTTGATTGTCTACTTTGAAATAATCTCTTAATTTACTTATACATTTTAAAAGTATTTCATTTGAGTTGTAATTTGGTTTTACTACTATCTCGAAATCAATTGCTATATTTACAATGTATGCGTTTTTAATGTTAATCGCATCTGTAAGTATTCTATAGAACGATAAATAATTCGCAAGATTTTGTTTTGTTGCGATATTTAGTTCTGTAATATTTTTATTTGAATCATATCCTAATACATAAAAATTTATACCAAGTGGATTTGATATTGGATTAGGACCATCGTCTAACGTTGTCTCTATTTGAAAATCAGGCGCGACAAATGCTTTTGCTACCGAACCAAATTGTGGTGGCATCGCATAAGTTCTAACTACATAGTCTTCTCTTGTCACTGACCTATTTTGTGCTCCAAAATAAGATTTTGCGTTTTCTCTTACTTCATCAACAGTTTCTTCAAACTTACCACCAACTGCGGCTGCTTCGTTTGACATTGCTATAGAGTTTCTTGCTTGATTAAATAATTCGGTATCAAGTCCTAAGTTCGATGTTTCGACTTCGATACTTGCTATCTGAGTCAAGTCGTTACTTGGAACATTATCTGCTACACCTTGACTTACTCTATATGTAACTGTTAGTGTTTGGTTAGCAGGAGCTACTCCATATGTTTTAGAATACAGAAAGTTTGATGGGTCTAAACCTTGATTTAAGTTACCACTTGCATTATATAATGCGGACCCAACATTGTCAGGGTTAGGAAGTAGTTCTTCGTCTGCGTTTGCAGATATACCTGCTCCAAACTGAATATGTATTTCACCTTCGTCTGATATTCTTGTAATGTATCTCTTCGGTACTCTTTTTAATTTTAGTAACGAAGGGGTATCAGAACTATATGCTGAATACTCTAATGAGTACTCTTCAGTGTTTGGAGTTTCTTCAAATACGGTATCTTGACCAAGGTAATCTACCTTTGTCCAATCTTCACCGTCATCGTCTGATATTTTGATTACATCTATAAGACCGTCTTCGTCTTGTAGTCTAATCTTGTCATATATCTTAGGAGTACCAAATGTAAAGGTCTGTGTTTTTTCTTTACCACTTGTTGCCTTTACATACTTTTTAAGTAAGTACTTAATAGGTTCATTTGTGTTATCATCTATTTGATAAACAGAAACTTCGGTTGGGTCAAATGACGATGAATAATTAAATCTAACTTTTTGATTTGTACTAAATTCAACATCACCATTTGATTCTGCTGTTACTACCGCACCTTCTTTGATTGTCAATGCGTATCTCCAATCAGGTCTGACTGTATCACCACTACCTATAGAAGGTACTATTTGATACATACTTAGTGTAGTTGTAGCGGGTACATTTAATTTTGGTTTGTATCCCACTGCTTGTGCGATTGTAAATATATTTTTCTTTTCTTGTGCTTCTTCTAATAAAGATTCTCTTAACTGAACATCAGTATAATAGGAAAGAACGTCACCAACATATGACGCAAGTTCTAATATCATCATACCTGGCGATGATTCATTAAAATCGTTATATGTCTGTGGGAAGTAAGTTTTTGTGAAGTCAACAAGATTATTTCTTATTTCTCCAAAATCTCTCCCTAAAAGTTTTACTTCCTTTTTAATTTTGTCTGCCATATTCTAACCCTATGCGATTGAAAGACTACCTTGTTCATCTACATTTAATATAATTATCTGATTTGCTCCACTTTCCCCAACAGAAAACGAAAAAGAAATATTAATTCTATTCTCATCTCGTAAATCTTCTACGATAATTTCTCTCATATTAATGTAAGGTAACCAAAATTCTATGTCTTTCTGTAATCCTTGTTTTAACTTGTCAAGTAATTTTGTTGTTATATTTTCAAACAAGAATGATGGGACCATAGTTCCAAACAATGGTTGAAATGGTCTCTCACCTTTTCTTGTTAATAATAAGTTTTTTAAGTTGGATATCGCCTGTTCTTCTGTCGTGAATGTAGTATCAAATATAGGTGCTCCACCAATTGGTAGTGGAATACCGACACCGACATTTTTTTGTAAATCTAACGGATGATACTTTTTCTCTTCACGTTTTCTTGACATTATACTCTACCCTTCTTCTTATCTATGGCTTTCATCAATTGAGAATAGTCCTTAGTTAATGCTTGACCAACACCTGAGTTCATTACTGCGTTTACATCAACTGCTCTACCATCAGAATCTTGTGTTGGTATCATTGA
>CEOU01186095.1_pt1 | contig 10199 bp, 12 predicted proteins | sample 530731 | NCBI WGS metagenome assembly CEOU01 (sample SAMEA2620894, study PRJEB7988) | marine metagenome | isolation source: saline water (ENVO:00002010), including
ACTTATAATTCTTTCTAGTAAATAAGAATCATCATTTGCTGGTTCTGCTGGTCCTGCGCCATCACCCATTCCCCATCCAGCTCCATAATCATTATTACCTGTAAGAAAATATTTTGTAGAAGGATCTACCCAAGTATCGTTTATACAATAAGGATTTGTATTTGTACAATATTGTGCAGTACCAGAATTATCTCTAACTCTTCTATAAGGATCTCCATAATAATGTGGCTCTAGTGTAGTATCAGGCATTCTATGGTGTCTTATATTACCGTCTGGAAATACTCTAGCACCAGAACAATCTTTTTTATCAGGATATGCTTTATCTCTACATTCGTAATATCCCATATGACCTTCAGTAATAAGAGTCGTAGAATCTTCAGATCTAGTAGATCTGTTACCATCTTCATCTAACCAATAATATTTATCTCTTATTGCTGTATTCCAAACATTCCATCTTTGAGTTCTAGCTACATTACCGTCTTGAGCAGAAGAATAGCCTACTAAATGTTCAGTATTACAATCACGTGACATAGCGTTTATATGATTAGTATCACCATCAGACACACTTTTATCACCTAAACTAGTAGCAACAGGATCAGTATCCCACCCACCTTTATCAGGATCGCTATTACTAAATCCATTTTCAATAGGTCTTCTATTATGTTCTGCTCTAATCATTCCATTATAATGAGCTCTAGCTGCTGAACTATGATCAACAGACTCTGGATTATTAGGATCAGCTCCTGGTATACCATTAAAAGCATAAGGAGTTCCAAACGGATCTCTATTAGCTTTTCTACCTGGTATATGGAATACAGGCGACTCTTGTCCGTTTCTAAATATCCAAACTATTCCTAAAGCATATACTTCATCTCTCATAAATGTTCTATAGTCTGAATAGTATCTATAAGATGTAGGTCCACCATGATGAGTAGAATATGCATACAAAGGAGTTGTATAATACTTAATAGCTATATCATTAGCCGCTTGTTGAAATTTAGACCAGTTAGTTACAGAATTTCCTATATTACCAAGAACTAATCTATTATCTATTTGTTCTAAAGTTTTAGCTCTTTCAAATACTAAACTAGGTATTAATAAATCATCTAATCCTAGCTTAGGTGTAGCTGTTTCATCCCATCCTGAAAAAGCAAATTCAACTGTTTCTGATGAAATTGGTATATTAGCTATTTCCCATACATCTCCATCTATATTACCTGTACCACTTGTACTTGGTAAACAAACTAATCTAAGAAATGTAAACGAAGTATCTACATTATCAAACCTTAAGTTTATCGTTTTTTCAGTAGTCTCCCCAGGTTCTGATCCTTGTATATCAAAAGCATCTGCTTCATTTAATGGGCTACCAATAGGATCTTTTGTAATAGGAATAGGATTTGAAATATCAAAAAAGTTAGTAGAATTTAAATCTTCATCTTGATAAGCTACAGCAAATTGATATGCTCCTACTTTTAAAGTACCCCCTCCATCTATTATAGATTCTATAAATATATCAGGAATTGTCATGTTAGGAAACATTCCCATTTTTTCACAATCCCATATACTAGGAGATTCTTGATAAGAATCAGGATTGTCTATTATAAAATCTTCTAATCCTTCTTTTAAGTAATCTCTTAATGAATCAAGATTTAAAACTCTAACTGTATTATTATTATCAGTAAAATAAATATGTCTTTCACAACCACGTCTTATTCTATAAACAGCTTGAACTGGATACTCTGCACTAAAATTTAAGCAGTCTGATGTCATGATAGTAGTAGACTTACAAGAATCAGTAATTTCTACTATCTTACCCATACCAATATCACCAGCACCTCTAGGAGCTAGAAATACAATAGCAGTATCTTCAGTAGTATATACATGTCCTATTACTAGCCAATCACTAGTATTTAAACTACCACATTCATAATTACCTTGTTCGTTAATTAGAAACCCTTGATCTCCTTCTTGAGATTCATTCATTGCATTAAGAGCAAATCTATAACTACGTTCAGGTTGTGCTTCAGGACTAGTGTCTGTATTTAACCCTTTACCTGGAGAACTAGTTAACGAGCTTTTTAAAGATGCCGATTGTTCTTTTTCTTCTTCAGCCATTTATCTTGTTTTATGCGTATTCTATAATCGCGTATTCTATTTTTTGAGCACCTCCAACTGCCTGTGCTTTAAGTACAGCAGTACCAGCAGATGTAGAAGGTGTGTATGGAAACACAGCCCACTCTTGTTTTTTAAGTATTGTTAATACGATACTACCCGCATGGTCTATAATTTTTACAGTATGAGTACCAGTAGTTTCTATATTTCTAACATATACAAATGCTCTAGTTATATCTGCTAAAGATATATCTACAGCACTAGAAGTACCTACATTAAAAGTATTGACAACTGCTTTTTCATCTGCCATAGATAATGTTTCGCTAACATCTACTTGATGTGTATTAGAATCTCCAATCGCGCTAGCTAAAGTTAAAGCTAATGTTGTTGTTAAATTTCTTGCCATTTTTTATTTATTTATTCATTTCCAAATCTTAGTTGTTCTCTTGAGTTCATATTACCAAAGAAGCCATAGTAGCCACTTCTGTATGGTATAAGTCTTACATGTCTATCTAACATATTTTGTAACTTGTCTACTGTATCAGGCATGTTAGCTTTATTTCTTGCTTGCGCACAATACCAATGCCAATCATCTTCTAGCTTAGCAAATATATTAGGATTGATTGCTCCTTTAATAAAATCTGCATATGATATTTTCATAATCAGATATTTCTTTATAGCTTCTATATAAGATACTTGATCAGGCACCATAGGTATATTCCGATCATCTAAAGGTTGTTTAAGATAAGCTATACATATGTGTCCTTTTTGAAAACTAGTATTTATATAAGGATGGTCTATACTATATTCTGCATCACATGTATTACTTATATTAATACAATTCTCACAATGTGCTGTCTTAGCTTTAGCATAATTACTTGTAGCTAATCTCATTGGTTTCCATTCTTTATAATAACCACTACCTCTTGTAAATCTATACGTTAGATGATAATCGATAAGTTGTTTAGTTTGAGTAACTAATGTAGACTCTGATGTAGTAGATAAACTAGCACAAGGATCTGCAGAACATCCAGAACAACTTGTACAACTACATGATGATTCACCATCACTACTACTTTGTATTTTAAATGCACAACCACAAGGATCCCCTGGAGTATATTTATATGCAATTCTAACTAATTGATGAAAACCACAAGGTATCATTGCTTTATAATCAACTACTGGGATATACTCTACTGCTTCAGTGTATTGAGTATAAGCGCCTATTTGCTCTAAAGCTTCTGCTGCCCATTCAATTAAATCGTTTTCTTCTAATTGTGTTTTAGGTCTAAGATCTCGGTATACACCTGAGATAACTCTTTCAATACTTACCATTGCATATTCACTCATAACTTAAATGTTTATATAAAATAATCTACTTTATTTTCTTTTAATAACTTTGCCATACCTCTTTTATATTTACGCAAAGGCTTAAAAGAGTAAACAGATTTATTGGTAAACAAAGCATTTTGTTTCTTCCAATGCCATTTATAATAATACCCATCTGTATGCATATTTAAATGGTATATTAGTTTACCGTATTCTTTAGTTAACTTCCAATCAACCATCTTTCTTTCTTTGCTCTTTATCTTTTTAATCCTTAAAGTTCCTAACCTACAAGGTAAAGAAACTTCTTCTGCATCTGATACAATTAAATCAATTAACATTTCATTAAAATCTATACATATATTTCTATATGTTTCTTTATCTACATTATAGATATTATCACCAGACTTTTCAAATTCTTTATAAGAATCTACTAGTGTTTTACTTTTGTTGTCCTTGCCCTGTTCTATCATCTACTGCGTTGTTAGTTTGATCAGAAGGAATTTGTGCTAACATTAATAATTCTTTCATCACTAATTCTATTAAAGGTTCTACTAAATATTCATCCATATCTAAAAATTTATCATAGTATGGTTGACAGCTTATCTCAGGATTTACACAATCTTCAGCACAAGTACACTCTTCTATAAATAAGTCTGCTTGATCAGGATCTTCAAATATACCACTTAAAGAAACTGCTTCTAAATCAGTATTTACTGTTATATATAAATACTCATCTCTTAAAAAATAATCTGGTTTATTTGCAGTATATTTATCTGCACTTCTATATTTTTTTCTAGACCAAGTAGTAGCTGTAAATATAATACTACCGTCTAAAGAAGTAACGTCAGTTAAATAAGGACCAGTAAAATTACTTTGTATAGGTTTAGGAATAGGGCACTCTGATCTTAATATCTTACATCCTACAGGTGGAGCACATGGACATTCATGTGGAGGCACTAACACCATAGATACACAAGGTATAGTTTGTATGTTCCATTCTGAAATCGCTTGAGCATTTTTACGTCTATCTAATTCTCTTTTTAAAAGAAAAGATCTAGATGTTTTCATTTTAGAATATATATGTCTAGCTGATAAACGAGAGTCATCGCTAGCTGCTCCTTTACTATACATAGCCTGTATACGACTAATTATATCTATACGCCTTGTCTTTACCATTATTAATATGTTATATCTTTAAATATTTTATTTAATTCTTTTACTTGATTTCTATATATTCTTTTATTATTAGGATATACTTTAAATGTCCAAGTATCAGTTGAGTGTCCTGTAGTAGCTAACCATTTTACTTTTATATTTCCATCACCTAAATTTAAAGGTACAAACTGTAATGACAAACCTCTTTGTGTTTCTCCATAAGCACTAGCAGGAGTAGTAGATGATATATATTCACCTGCTCTCCATTTAAATGTTTCTGGAACAGTTGTACTGTCTATCTCTATTTTTACTTCTATCTCATCTCCTGTATAACCTGAAGCATCTATAACTATATCATTTAGATCTCCAGTATGTACTATGTCTTTTAATACTGTATAACTCCCTTTAGGATAAATACCTTCTTTAAATAAAACTATCATCTCTGCTCTATAATCAGGATTTTCTTTATAAGCTGCAATAGTATCTATATCTACATCTACATATGTGTCTTCTCTACTTTTCTTTACAGCTTTAATTGCATGATTATTAACAGTTTGAGTAGCTGGAGTATAAGGATATGTAGTTGGTACAATTAATAGCTCTTTAGCTAAAGCATCTACTTCGTATTTTACCCAATTACCGTCTTCATTTAAAATATCTTTACTTTCTACTTTAACTATATCATCAGTACAATTAGCACAATCAGTAGATAATACATTAAAAGAATGTATTGTTTTGCCATCTGATCTATCAACAAGAACTATTTCATCTCCAAAAGATAACTCAGTAGTAAACTCACTATCAACAGATCCACTTTGATCATTCTTTATATAGAACTGCCTAGGATATAAATCAGGTGTTCTAGACGATGATCCTATCTCTGCTCCATTATCGACCATAGTTCTACCTCTAGCTTGGAAACTTGCTACTAACTCTTGACTCTTTTCTGTACTTATATAACTAGCACAAGTCCCAGAAGTAGTAGTATTACCAGACCACGCGCAAGTAATATCAGGATCTTCACTATAATTAATAGCTTCCAGTGTAAACATATCTCCTGTAATAGGAGTATACTTGCTATCATATAATCTAATAAATTTACTCATCTTCTTCTTCGCTTTCGTACTTAGTTGTAAAGCTATTTAAAACATATTCTTTCATTAACTCCTCGTTAGACTCCTCTTCACATTCAGAACAATAGTCTTCCATATATAATTTAGTTAAACCACCACCTTGTTTACTAGTACTAACTGCACCACTATGATGACCACCAAATTGTTCTATAGTTCTATTTCTATGACATATAGCACAAGTCTCTATGTCATTACCACATATACATTTAGCCATATCTTAGTAATCTGTAATTGATGTTTCTATCACCACATATTCACAATACCCAGCTGTTGCACTAGCTCCGCTAATCTTAACAGAAGCATCTGCTGAAGCACTATGTCTAAAAGGAAAGAACATCCATTCACCTGCTTTAAGATGTGCTATTCTAGCTTCTGCATTATCTTCTACTTCTATATCCCCATCAGTATTAGAACCTACATTCTTAACTAATAGAAATGCTCTAGCATCAGAATCTAGCCCATCCCCATCATCACCTGCACTTGCATCTGAAGTACATACTGCGATATGATCACTACTTGTTACTTTTAAAGAACCAGTAGTTGCCGAATCTCCATCTATTGTTACAGTCATACCTTCACTTAAAGACAATGCATTTGGAAATACATTTGTAGTAGTAAAAGATAAGTTAGCTGTAAATCTTTTTGTTACTGCCATTTTATTTCTTTTTAATTATTATTATTAATCCATCTCAAATATAAGATACTCTATTTCTCCTGCAGCGCTTCCCTTAACGTGAACCCCTTTAGTTGTACTATCAGTACCATCAAGATCTTTAAAAGGTAGAAGCATAAATTCTCCTACTGCGATCTCAGCATACCTAGGCCCATTATGAGTACCTGGAGCATGTGAGTTTGTAGAAGCATTACTAGCTTCACTCATAGCTACATAGATAACTACTGTAGAAGTTGAACTAGTATTTTTAATATATACATAAGCTCTGTCTGCTATAGTACTTTTGTCTATTCTTTCATAACTAGTACCAACAGTCATTTTACCAAATTCAGAAGTATCGTCACTTGCTGTAGCTGTATGAGAAATAGAACGGTTCATTCCACCAGGAACAATATCTGCACTTTTTATCGTGAGACCTAATGTTACTTTGCTACTTTTTGCCATTTTATTTTATTTTAAGTTCGTTCATATTTACCTGGAAATGGCCTTTGTATCCAGTATCCTTTCCCCAAGCATAAGCTTGAGCGGCCCTAGTATTACCTACATAACCCTTCTCATGATGCCAAGCATCTGTTCCAGATAAGGAAGGTAATATCCTTATTATTGTACCAAATCTTTCATCTATATCTACCCAATTCATAGATTTGGCTTTATGCAAGTGACCTATATGCCATTCAGTATGTTTAGCTTTTGCCCATAACTCTGGTCTTTCTGAAGCCATGATCAATGGTAGATCAGCTTGCTTCTCACTAGAACCATGTGTAAGTCCAATTAAGTTTACACCATATGTTGTATACTTTCTTGGTGAAGGACTATTGTCTACTTCAACTTCCTTACAGTTATGATACCATGCATATATGACATCACCTATGTAAAACATACGCTCGTAGTCATGATTACCTGGAACTATTATTACCTCTACAGGTGCTATTAGTCTTAAGTTGTCAATTACTTCTACAAGCATTTCTCTACATAAAGTAAAAGACCGCTGCCATCTTACATCATCATGTTGAGGTGTTCCTTTTGTAGTTGCCATATGTAACCCTTCCGAGTTAAGTAAATCATTTCCTATAGGAAAGATTATCTTATCAATATGGAAGTTATTAGAATAAGCTAATAACTTATCAACTGCTTGAACAAAAATAGCTTTAGCTATGTTAACATCATAACTATGTCCTACTTCTTTTCCCCAACCTAACTTACCTAAATGTAGATCTGGTAAGTTAACTTCATAAGCAACCTTCTCTTTACTTTTAGCTTTAGGGTACTTTACGGCTTTGTATTTAGGAGCATGCTTTTTAGCATGTTCTATAAACTCTTCACGTATTTGATCCCTAGCGCCTTTACTTTGATTAAAGGATGCTTTTACCGCATACTTAGTATCTCCGTTAAAGTCTTGCCAGGTCGAAGCCCTAAAACTTTTAACATCCCAGAAGTCAAGGTTAACACCAACAGTATCAACCAAGTCTTCTAAGGTTGTAATTTCAGATCCTGAGTAATCGATAAATTGTTTTCCATTCTCATTAGTAACCTTTGGAAGGTTCTTATCTGATTGTGGATCTCTAGAAACTTTTAATCGTCTCCATATTCCTCTTACTCTTTCTCCTGAGATGTGCCCAGCCTTATCTTTAATCTGATAAAGCTCGGCCAACTCATTGTAACTTTTGTTTCTACCCTTCGTGAGTAGATGCTCTCTTAATTTTTTTATGTTATCCATGTGATTTTTAATTAGTTAAATTGCACAAAGATAATAAAATAATCCAGAATTGCAAATCTTATGCAAACGGTGTAGCTAATGTAGCACCAGCTCCGTGCAATGTTCCGCTAATGTGTACTCTATTAGCATCTATAATTTTAACATGAAGAGTACCTCCTACTAATCTACCTTTAGTATCAGCATTAGCAACTAACTGATCATCATCCGATACATCTGGTATTGCTAAGAAACTTTCATCTTGAGCATCATCTGCTTGAATAGTAACACCACCAGTAAACAAATCACTAGTGCTTCCACAAGCTAATGTAAATGTTCCTGTAAAAGTAGTTTCAATTGCAAGTGTACAATTCCAACCTACATTAGCTGCAGTAGCTTCTGGTAAGTTAAATGTAATTCCACCTGCTCTATTAAGTGTGAAGAAAGCTCCGTCTTCTGTTTTAGCGCTAGCTGTATACGTTGCAGTTGTTACATCAACAACAGCATCTGTATCATCACTACAACAAAAGATTTGATGTTCTAATTTTTCAATTCTGCTTAATAGGGAACTTATCCCTGATCTGTAAAAATGGTTAGTAGTTCTTTTGCCACTACCTCCAATTGGACTTCTATACTTTGACATAATTTATTTATTTATTTAAGTTAATATTTATTTAATTTCAGAAATTATAAACTATGCTTAGCCATTAAGTAAGCATTAAGATCTATTATTTCTGTATCTGTTAATTGTTTGTTATAAGCTAACAACTCATAAAATTTACCATTCATACCTTGTGCAAGACCTGTACTTTTAAAACCTATCTCATCAAGTACAAAATCTACATCAACACTACCGTAATCTTGGTCTTCTCCTTGAACACCATTTGTATAAGATGTTAAATATGTATTACTGTCTTGTACTCTAAAGTTAAAAATAAAAACATAGGCTTGTCCATTTGTTAAAGCACTACTAGACATAGTAACTGTTTTAGACGTACCTCCTACTTTTACACTCCATAATTTTCCACCTGTTCCCGAAGTCTTAAAAAAGTTTTGAGAACTAGAAGCAGTCATTGTTAAGTTTGCGACATTCCATGCATCCATAGAACAAACCCAAACAAGAGCAGCTCCTTCACTTGAATCTAGAGTTAATGAAGACCCGCCTATCCCTTGATCTGCATTAAAGTTTATATGAGGTCTTGTAATATCTATAGTAGGATAACCTGTTATAGTATTCCACGTATTACCAGTTCTATCTTTCCATGCACTTATTTTATTTTGTACAATACATTGTATTCCTTCATCACTAGTTCCTGATAAAATAATATCACCAGACGAACCACCATCTGGTGTTTCAGTTAGTTGAAATTGGTTTTGGTCAAAATTAGTCTCACTTACATAATATACACCATCAGGTGCAGCTAATGCAGCTACGTTTAATGCGTATCCACCTACTTGTGTATTAACAACCCTATCAAATTTAAGAGGTGTTCCTATTTGTAATCCATGAGCTTCTTTAGTTATTGTATGATTTCCTACATCTGTGTTAAAAGAACTTAATGTATCATTAGCATATGAGATCATATCAATTCTATTATCAAGCCAAAGCTCTAGATTTGGGATAGCTCCTGGATCAAAGATAGTATCTGTTTTTACGCTATTTAAACCTAATCCTAACATTAGCAAGATTTATATAATACTACAACATCTCCAGCATTAGTAAGATCAATAGCTGAAAGATCTCCATATAATACTGTACCTGCATTAATAGTCATATTATCTAAATCACTAGTGTCTCCTATAACACCACTATCATCTTCCCAGTTGTGGAAGTTTAAATCAACAACAGTTACTGTCATAGGAAAGTATACGGCATAATATGTTCCAGGAGCTATACCTGTAATAGCTGTTGCTCCTTTATGAACTCTTGCACCGCAACACCCAAAGTGAGCACAGTTGCCTTGTTCTATGGCGTCTTTAATTCTTTTATCGCCAGTTCTCATTCTACTTGCATCCATAATTATTTTTTTGTTTTTTCTAGTGATCTACCACCAAAGTAAGCACCGATCACAGTTATTAATACTAATTGTAATAAATCAGTCCA
>CEOU01024090.1_pt1 | contig 10177 bp, 6 predicted proteins | sample 530731 | NCBI WGS metagenome assembly CEOU01 (sample SAMEA2620894, study PRJEB7988) | marine metagenome | isolation source: saline water (ENVO:00002010), including
AGAAAAAGATATACTCAAAAACCTAGACAAGATTATCGTCAAGGTGGACGTGTAAGCTATCAGACTGGACGTATGGTTCAAGAAAGAGAAATGGAACGTCAAGGGATTGACCCTGCTCCTGCACCACAACCTATTGAGCAACGAACTACTTTGCAAGAGGCAAGACAAAGTCCTGTTGAACCTGCTCCTGCACAACAGCCTATAGAACAAGTTCAAGCTATGGCAGATAAAATGTTTACACCTACCACTCAAGCAAGTCCTCAAAAACCTTCAACTGTACAAACGCCTCCTCCTCCGGTAGCTCCGTTTGAGTTAGATGAAAGAACTCAGGCTAGGCTTGACTTAGGAGACATCCGTGTACCGGGAGACACAAGACGTAGACCTCCGGGATTAGAAGATGGGGTATATCCGTTACCTGAAATAACTCCCGAAGACCCTAAAGACCAGTTTGAAAGAGAGCGTAGAGAACGTCTTGTACGAACAGGTCAAACTGCAGAGAAGATAGCTGCAGGTGAAATACCTGAAGGTATGGTTCCAAAACAAGAACTTGTAAAGGTTGCAAAGGGTGAGGATTATCTTGATGAAGCTGTTCAGATGGGAGAACTTACTGCCATTGAAGCCGAAAGAATTAAAAATGTAACACCTGAAGAAGTAGCTCAAATGGAAGCTACACAGGCTGAACGTCCTGAAGTACTTGAAGCTGCTAAAATGCAAGCTGCAAAGGTTACAGATTCTCCAGAAGTTTTAGCAGCACAAGGAGAAGTCAGAGACGAATCTTTAGCTAAAGCTGCTAAAGTAGACAGAGTTGCTCCTATTGAAGGTGCTGATGTAGAGATTCCCGAAGGTGCTTTAACCGAAAGAGTTGTAGGAACTATTAGTGAAGGTGCTAAAGCTAGTGCAGCTATTAATGCCGGAACAAGTTTATCAAGAATTACAAGAGCTAAAAAACAACTAGCTAAAGCAGGTTTAACAGATGAACAAATTGAAGATATAGGAAACGACCCTATATTATTAGAAGAAAAACTAGCTGACTTTAGTGAAGAAGAAAGAGGTATTATTGAAGGATTACCAGAAGAAGCTTTAGTATCTACACAGCTCAATGGTCTTTTAGAAGGTATAGAAAACGGTAACATACCACCTTGGGCTGCCCCGGCTGTTGCTCAAGTAGAACAGATGTTAGCTTCTAGAGGCATGAGTGCTTCTACAGTTGGCAGAGATAGTTTATTTAATGCGATTATTCAATCAGCATTACCCATAGCTCAAAGCAATGCACAGGCTATACAAAGTTCTGTAGCTCAACAAAAAAATATTGAAGCTGCTGTAGCAGAAGCAAACGCTCAAAGAGCACAGCAAACTGCAACACAAAATGCTCAAAATGTTTTTAACATGGACATGGCTCAGTTTAGTTCTGACCAACAAATAGCTTTATCTAATAGTAAATTTTTACAGACTGTTGGTTTGACTGAAGCTAATAATGAACAACAAGCTGCTGTACAAAATGCTTTATTAATGTCACAGGCGAACTTAGCTGAAGCAGATTTTTATCAGAAAGCTCAAATACAAAATGCTCAAGCGTTCTTACAAACAGACATGGCTAACTTAAGCAATCAACAACAAGCTAATGTTTTAAAAGGACAGTTTGAACAACAAAGACTACTAAGTAATCAATCTGCTGAAAATGCTGCTAGACAATTTAATTCTGCTAGTGAGAATCAAACACAACAGTTTATGGCGAGCTTGAATGCTCAAGTCAATCAGTTTAATACACAACAAGCCAATGCTGCTGCACAATTTAATGTTCAACAAACAAATGCTGCAGAAGCTAGAAGAGTTGGTATAGAAGCTGAAATTAATAAAGCTAATGCTGCCATTGTAAATCAATCAAAACAATTTAATGCTCAACTAGAGTTTAATAGAAATCAATGGAATGCTGCAAATGAGCAAGCTGTTTTATCTTCAAATGTTAATTGGAGAAGAAAAGCTAACTTAGCAGATACTGCTGCAGCTAATGCTATTAATCAACAAAATGTTCAAATGGCTTTTGGTCTTAGTCAATCTGCAAATGCTTTTTTATGGCAAGAGTTAAGAGACCAAGCAGACTATGATTTTAGATGGGCAAATGATACAGAGACTAGAAAAGTCCAAGCAATGATAGCTGCTGCTAGTGCAGAAGGTGATGCAGCTAAAAATTGGCAAACAAATTTTAATAATGTTTCAACAGTTGTTGATAAACTATTTGGATAAAAGGAAGGAATATGGGTATTTTAAAGAAAGCTTTTAAAGGACTAAAAAAAGTTGTTAAAAAAATTGGTAAGGGTATTAAAAAAGTTGTCGGAAAGATAGGCAAAGCTTTTGGTAAACTTGGCATTGTTGGACAACTTGGGATGATGTTTTTAATGCCCTATGCTATGTCAGGACTGAGTAGCTTTATGGGTGGTATAGGCTCCCGATTTGGAAGTTTTGCAGCGAATCTGGCAGGTTCTAGCAATGCTTTTATGTCTAGTGTTGGTAAAGCAATGCAAGGTATACATGCTGCCGGCTCGACAATAGGGAATGCTTATAGTACTATTACAGAAGCAATTGGTAATGGTTTAGATAGAGCAGGTAATTTTTTGAAAGGTGAAGGATTTACATTGAGCGAAGGTAGAACATCTGTGTTTTCACCTAAAGAAGTGCCAGAAGTAGATTTAACAAAAATTACTGAAGCTAAAATTCCAGATGTTGAAACAGGTGTCCCGGCTAGAGCAACAACAGAAGATAGGTTAAGAGCTGCAGCGACACCATCTCCAACTGATACTGTAACTGATGGAGTAGTTGATGATGTATTAACAGACACCACTAAGCCAAATTTACTAGATAGAGCTAAAGACTATGTAGGAGAAGCTTTTGAAGGTGTTAGAGCCGGACTTAGTGACCCTAAAGCAATGACTGAATCAGCAATTAAATCAGGACTAACACAAAGATTAAAATATGCTGCAGCCGGAGACCCTCCGACAATGACTCAATATAGTGTTGGTATTGATTTACCTTCTTTATCAGGATTTGCAAGTACTGGTGTTTTCAATGAACAAGATTTTTCTAAAATTAATTCAAACTATTTACAGGGTGGAAGCTCATTTGGTGGTACCAGTTTAGCTCATGTACCTTATTTAGAAACACTTGCTAATGTTGATAGAGATATTAACCATACAAGAAAAGTAGCCATGCTAAATCCTGTACTTAATTTTGGAGGCTAAAAGAAATGGCAGAGATATATAACCAAGACGGAATTGATGCATTAGTAAATGCAGGTAGTCCGATTCCCGGACAGTCTTTAACCAACAGTCCAGATACTCCTTATCCTTGGGAAGGACCGCCTGAGTTTACAGACTTTAGAGAAGCTTTAAACTATATGGCTGAAGAACTATTAGAAGAAGATATTTTTGTTCCTCTTGTAATAGCTATGGGAAATGGAGTTCCAGTTTCAGATATCACACTACAAATACTTCAAAGAGGTTTTCAAGAAGGTAAATGGAACCCTGACTTAATGATGATGCTTATTGAGCCTATGATGTATTTACTTATGGCACTAGCAGAAAAAGCAGGTGTTGAGTTTAGAATCTATGGTGATGAAGAAGAAGATTTAAGTCCAGAAGATGAAGAAGATGTAGCTAACATGAAAGCTAAAAATTTATCTAAATTAACACAAGAAAAAATTGGTGTTCCTTCTGGTGCGTTACCTGAAGAAATCATGGAAGATATTGAAGAGTTAGAGATTCCTGAAAGTTTATTAGCACGACCTGAACCACAAGAGCAACCCGAAAGTTTATTAGGAAGACCGGAGTAAAAGATGGCAATGTATGAAAAAGGCGGAGCAGACTTTGCACAAGAGCAATTTGCAAAAGCACGTGACTATAGAGAAGAACAAGCTAAGAAGCAGGAGAAGTTTGCTAAAAATTTACAGCTTGCAAACTTAGCCCTGACGGGTGCGAATTGGTTTATAAATGAAAAAGCCGATGCCTTAGAAAACTCTAGAGTTGTGGAAAATAGTTGGTGGCAAACACAATTAGAAAGTGCTCAAGCAACACAAAAACGTATTTCAGATTATGAAGCTCAAGGTTTAAGTCGTCAACAAATGTACGAGGCAGATATTCGAGGACAACTTGATGAGTATCTACAAGCGGATGAAGGTATTGTCTATACTAATATCCAAGATGGTATTGAGCAAGTTGTAGAAGAATTTAAAAAGAATCAAGTTAGTTTTGATGCATGGAATAAAAGTATTGATGCTCAATTAAATATTCCTAACATTACTAAAGAAGATGCTATTGCTGCTGCAAGAGTTGAGGGTGGTAAAGCTCCAAGAAGTTTAGGAGCGTTGTTTGGTAATAAAATTTATAAAACTTATAAGTCACATACTGCAGAAACTTTAGCTCAAGAAGATAAAAATGCAAAAGAAAGAATTGTTGGTAGTTTAGTAGGCGAACAGTTTAAAGCTGCTAGAGAAGCAGTAAGAGCTTATGGAGAAACAGGCAGTCCTATTTCAGCTATTGCAAAATATATTAAAGACAATCCAGAAACAGTTCAAAAGTTTAATCAAGATACTGTTCAGATGGAGATATCTCCGTTTACAAATCCTGAAACAAATACTCAAGATAAACTTGTTACAACTTTAGCTTTCGTAAATGGAAAAATGACCTCTGTAGGCAGTGAAATTATTAAAGGAAATCCAATACTTTCTACCCCATTAAATTTTGATAAAGCTCAACAAGTATCTGCTTATGGTGAAATAACTAACAGTCTAACACAAGAAGAACTCAATGCTTTTGAAAAAGTCTATCAAGATGACGTATCTCAGTTAGGATTTGCTAATACAGCTTTAGGACTACAGCAACAAGTCTTAAAAGTTTCTCCAGATTTAACTCCTAATTTAGCTTTACAAATAGCAGGAAGGCATTTATTTAATAATAGACTAGAAGGTAATCCGTCATATGGTGCTATGACTCTGTATGACATTGATTCAGTGTTAGAAGAGATTACAGAAGAATCTCAAATTGATACTTCAAAAATGCAACAATACATTGATAGTATTAAAAAAGAAGTTAAAAACCCTACCTTACGACAACTAGAAATAGATAGATTAGTTGAAAATATGGCTTTGGATATTGAATCATCAACAAAATTGACACAAGATGAAAAACAAAACGAAAATATTCAACTTGATAGAGTCTTAGCTATAAATAACTTAGCTTCTCTTGAAGAGAGACAACAAGCGTTGACAAACGCATTTAGTGAAAATAGTCCTGAAAAAACTTTTTATGATGATGTCAAAGAATATGCCTACATTGGTCCGGTAGCTGAGTTTATGTTTGGTGAAGAATTAGACATTACAGATGCTTTATGGTTAATACCCGGAGCAGGGCTTGTTGGTGGAGGATTGAGAATAACAGCCAAAGCAATGGCTCCCCGTATTACACAAGCTTTAACCTCAAGCAAGGCAGGACAAGCCTTTTTTAAAAAATTAAGACAAAAAGATTTTAATCCTGATAATCTAACACGAATTGAAAAAGCAATGTATAATTCTTTAAATCCTAATAAAAGTCAAGCGTTAGATGCGACAAAATTAATTACAGAAATATTAAAAATCCCTGGAGTTGCAGTTAAAGGAACAGTTGGTAATAATAAACTTATCTTTGGCGGTTCCTTACTAGCTCTTGGAAAAAGTTATGTTGAAAGTGGTGAAGACGAAGATAAAGATTAATCATGGCAAAACTTTCTTCGAAAAGACGTAGAACTTCTCGTTTACTTCAAGGTTACACCTTAGATGACTTAGAACAAAATGATGAGTTTCAAAAAGTATCCGAAAGATTCTTAGAATCTATTGGTGAAAACTCTGATGATGTTTTTGAGTATTTAAGAGATTCTGATTTTAATCTCTTTCAAGGCATGCAACGTGCCTCAGATAGCGGTAAGTTTACTAAGCAACAAAAAAAAGACTATCGTTATTTGCGTAATCGTTTTGATAACGCAGACATGGGTAGCTTCAAACAATATGCAGAGCTTATCAAAGATGCCACTATTGACATAGCTACCGACCCCACAGCAATTGCAGCAGCATTCTTAACACCAATTACAGGCGGAACTTCTCTTGCAGCTAGACAAGGAATAGCTACTGCCGGACTTAAAGGTGCCAAAGCTATAGCCAAAAACAATCTTGAAGACTTAGGTAAAAGTCAAATACGTAAAGCTTCTTTAATTACAGGGGCAGAAGTAGGTACGTGGACAGGATTAGATAATCACTTTAGACAAAACACAGAACTCAATACAGACATTCGTAGACTTTACTCCAATACAGAGCTTGCCGGTTCTGCTGCTATTGGTGCTTTAACTGGTGGGCTTGTTGGTAACTTAGTACAGCGTAATGCTTTGTTTAATGATAGGCTTAGTAGGCTTTATTCTAATGATGACTATAGAGGAAGTGTTACAGGTATAGAAGAAACAAAGTATAAATTTAGAAAGGCTAAAGATAAACTATTAGGTAAAAGTATTGGTAGTCCTGCAAGAGTTCTAAAAACTATGGCAGAGTTTTCTCCTACTGCTAGAATGTTAGGACAAAAATTTACACATGAGTTTGGTAAAGGACTAACACAAAGGTCTACAAGAAGACTTGGTTTTAGTTATGCAGAAGACTTAGGAGAAAGAAGAGGAAACTACCTATTAGACTTTGATGCTATTGTAGCTCCGATTAGAAAGTCTGGACAAATATTACCTGAAGATGAAGATGCAGTTATAAAGATTTTAAGAGGTGAAAAAGACGTATCACAATACAGTAAAAATGTACAAAAAGTTGCAGAAGACCTACGAGGGTTTTTTGATAAAATTAGAGAAGATGCAATTGAAGTTGGTTTAAATCCACAAAGAATAGAAAATTATTTTCCTAGACAATGGAACAGAGAAGTTATAGCTTCTAAAGAAGGACGTAAAGAATTTGAAGCTTTGTTAGTTTCTAAAAATATTGTTCCTGAAAACAAAGTGAAAGAAGTTGTAGATGGTATGCTTAACAAGCAGAACGAACTGTATAGCTCTCATTCAAATCTATTAACACAATCCCGTGTGTTTGAAAATCTAGATGATAATGAGTTTGCAAAGTTTTTAACAAGTGATTTAGTTCCGGTAACAACTAATTATTACATGAATGCTGCAAAGACTATTGAGCACAGAAAACATTTTTTAAGTCCCGGTCAAGATACTAAAGTTATTGGGAAAACAGAAAAAGATAGTTTAATATTATTTAAACGAAGCAATGAAGAACAATTTGTTGATAGATTTATCAAGCCTATTGAAGAAGAACTAGCAGAAAAAAATATTACATTAACTGCTAAAGATAAAAAAGATATTATTAACGTCTACAAATCTATTACAGGACAAGTAGACTACTTTGATAGTGGTTTAATGCAAGGTATCTATGATACAACTAAGTTAGCTAATGCAATGGCTTATCTACCGCTTGCAACTATTTCATCTGTTACAGAGGCTTTGATACCTTTTGCAAAAGCTCCAGTAAGCTCCGCAGTTAAAGGAGTGCAAGAAGGAGTTACGAGAGGACATAAAATTTTTACAGATGAAGTAAGTCAGATACTAAAAGAAAAACATAACTTAACTGACGATGAAATCCGTAGAGAAATGAACAGTGTATTTATTGCTGTTGATGAAGCAATGGGTGATGTTACTAATCGTTTAGCAGGAGAAGGATTACAGAATGAGTTTCTGAAAAAACAAGCTAGAAGATTTTATAGATTTAACTTGTTGGTTCCTTGGACAAAAACTGTACAGCTTGCTTCGTTTTCTACAGGTAAAGATTTAATTACAGAAAACTTAAAAAAACTTAGCAAGGTTAGTAGAGAAGAAAGAATTAGTGCGACACCTTCTGTTGAAGTACAGAAACTAAAAGGAGAGTTGTTTGATTTAGGTATTAATATTGAACAAGGTATTAAGTGGTTAGAAGAAGGAGCAGATAGAAAAAATCCTTTTTATAGAGATATTGTTAAAGGTGCAGGTAGATTTACAAACTCCATAATCTTACAAACCTCTAGAGAGTTCGGCACAGTTCCAACCTACATGACAAATCCTAGAGTAGATATATTCACACAGTTTTTAAGATATCCTACAGTGTTTGGTAATACTGTTCTCAAAAACTTTGCTAGAGATATTATTACTGACCCAACTGTAAACGCTCCAAAGGTAGCTGCCTTCGCAGTGATGGCTACTAACGTAGCAAAAGCTACAAACTATTGGAGAACCTCAGAAGAAAACAGAGAGCGTATTGAACGTGATGGTGAAGACTGGAGAGATACATTAAAAGCTTTTCAAAGAGTTGGGCTTTTAGGTCCTCTTGAATATGGTGTTAGAGTAGCCGAAGGAATGGCTTATGGTCAGAATCCTTTACTAGCTTCTGCCGGAGTTGGCGGTCCCGTTATAAATGACATTATAGGTCTCGCATTCTACAATAGAGGTTTGTTAGAAACAGCAGCTCGTAAAGCTCCGTTAATAGGTACAAAGAATATTTTTGATAGAGCTGTAGGTGATATCATGGAAGAATATACAGGCTTTAGAGAGCCTTATACTCCTATGCAGCAAGCAGCTAAAGAAGCAACTAAAAAGATTAGAGGAACGACTAGAGAAGTAGCAGAGTTTGTTGCAGGTAAAGAAGACGAACCTAAAAGACTTCTTAGAGCTACTGGTGGTTCTGTGCGTGTTGACCCATACACTGGACAACCCTACGAATATAGAGCACAGTTTGTTACTGGTGGTTTTGTTGAAGGTGACAAAGTTCCTTTTACAAAAGAAAACCCTGCTTCAAGAATAAACAAATTTACTGGTGAACCTTATCAAGAAGAAATGGATAGGCTTGGGTTCAGCAATGGTGGTAATGCAACCTTACCACGTGGTATAAGAAATAATAATCCTTTTAATTTAGCAATCGGAGCAGTAGATAAACAAAAACAAAAATTTATTCCATATGATAATGTAGCACGATATAACGGAGTTGTCGGAACAGATTCTGTTGGAACTGGAATAAAACAAGATGAAGCATACCCTATATTTGAAACTCAGGATTTAGGTAACAGAGCAGGTATGCACAACTTAGTTAAAAACTATAACAATCAAACTGTAGACGAAATGTTTGCAAAGTATTCTGCTACCGATAGAGATACCTATGCTAATACTATTGTCTCTTTAACTGGACTACCTAGAGAATCAAAACTAAATATTAAAGATAATCCAGAACTAGCAGCAGAATTAGCAAGAGGTATTATTATTTTAGAAAATGGTTTAACAAAAGAACAAGCTAAGTTAATTCCTTCTAAAGAAACTCTTTTAAAAGCACATCAAGATGCTCAAATAAGTAAAGAAGATTCGAAGTATTCTCAAGGTGAATGGAATACTGTAAAGCAAAATTTACAAAAAACTATTTCAAAGTTATTTAAGTAACTTGACAAACCTTAATACCAACTGTATAATGTAGTATGATTCTATATCTAGAAAGTCAACTCGAAGCATGCTATAGACAGTATTGTATTCATCAAGTAAAACAGGACATGCCTTTTATGTCTTTAGACGATTTCAGAAATATGTTTGAAGACCTCATGGCAGAAATATATAAGGACGAAGAATGAAAGGATTATTAAAGAATATAGTTGGAGCTGTTGCTCCTACATTAGGTACTGCTCTTGGCGGTCCGATGGGTGGTATGGCTGCAAATATGATAGCTGATGTTTTAGGAGTTCCTAACAATCCTAAATCAATTGAAAAAGCTATACAAGAAGCTACACCTGAACAGATGCTTGAACTTAAAAAAGTTGAGCAGGACTTCGAACTCAAGATGAAAGAGCTTGAAGTAGATGTATTCAACTTAGAAGTAGCTGATGGTCAAGATGCTAGAAAAACTTTTAGTAAAGACTGGACAGCTAGAATCGTAGGTGTATCCGTAGTTGGTGGCTTCATGGGTTATATATTCTTAGTAACTCTTCAACCACCAGAACAGAATTCAGAAGCCTTGATAAACCTAGTACTAGGATATCTAGGTGGATTAGCTTCAGCAGTAATTAGTTTTTACTTCGGAGCTTCAAATAAATCAGATTAATGAAAACATTAAAAGACGTTATCGAGGACGGAAGATGGAATTGGTTCGGACTCG
>CEOU01033268.1_pt1 | contig 10144 bp, 11 predicted proteins | sample 530731 | NCBI WGS metagenome assembly CEOU01 (sample SAMEA2620894, study PRJEB7988) | marine metagenome | isolation source: saline water (ENVO:00002010), including
GGTTGGAAGAAGAAGTCAAAGGGGAAGAAGGGGAAGAAATGAATGCCCAGGCACTTCCTTTCTCAGAACTCATCTCGAAAGACCTACGGGATTGGTTCAAGGAGAAGTGGGTTGATGTATCTCGTAAAGACAAGGATGGCAAGCATCCCCCGTGCGGTAGGGATGATGCTGACAAATCTAGCAGGGGCTATCCGAAATGCCGCCCATCGAAGAAAGTCAGCTCAAAGACACCGAAGACGGCAGGATCTATGAGTGCTAAGGAGAAGAAGGCCGCTACAAAAAGAAAGAGAAGCAAGAAGCAAGGAGTAGGAGGAAAGCCAACAATGGTGAAATCATGCAATTGCCCTACTTGCAATCTCCTAACAAAAGCGGTTCTAATCAAGGCGAAGAAGAAAGACAAGCCATTTCATGGGTATAACAAGAATAAGCACAGTCGCAAGGGTGGCCTTAGTGCAAAGGGCAGAGCGCATTTCAAGAGGACAGAGGGTGCTAACCTAAAGCCACCTGTGACAGAGAAGCCCTCAAAACTTAAACCAGGAAGCAAGAAGGCTAAGAGGAGAAAGTCGTTCTGCGCCCGTATGGGGGGCGTAAAAGGCCCAACGAGTAAGGGTGGCAAGCTGACACCGAAGGGTGCGGCCCTCAAAAGGTGGAATTGCTAATGGCGAAGAGTGATGCTCCTAATTACAGAAAGGCCACAGGGTCGAAGAAGTGCGGAAACTGCAAAGCCTGGGATGCAGATGCGACAGATGACCCAATGACAGGGTACTGCAAGTGGTATGATTTCAACTGCCGTGCAGACCACACTTGCGATGCATGGGCGGGTAATGATTTTGAGAAAGCATGGAGTATGATTTCATGAGTTCGTTTGAGAAGGCATGGCGACTTGTCAAGAGGGATGGGAAGGACTACGGGCAGATGCCAATCAAGGAATCCACCGCTATGACTCATGGAACCGATTTGCCATCCTTGAAGACGATAGGCAGAAGTCAGAGGAAAACAAGGAAGTCAGGAGGCAAATCCCCTAGAAATATCAGTCGTGTAAGTGGCGCACACGCATCCTCCTCTTCCCGTAAAGACAAGACAGATCACAAGAAATCTGCCGCAGAAGCGAGCGTGGATGCTAAGTTGAGGAACGCCGGAGCCAAAGGTCAGCGTTAGGATAACAATCATTAACGATGGAGAAATTAGAAGCGAGTGAGCGACATGAGCGAAGGCGATATATTTGGACTTCAAAAGATGGATCCGATGGCAAGAAGGGCATTGGCATCCATTGAGATGATGGTGAAAGCGATAGACCTGAATAACAGGGATGACATTGGTAAGCATCTAAGTGATGCCAAGAATGCATTGGAATCTCTTGGTAGCGACCTAGAACTACATGACAGGCTACAAAAGGCACTCAAGCCAAAGGAATCGGCTAACCCGCAACAAGTCGGCATGATAAGGAAATTTGACAATAGCGAATCGGACTACAATGCAAATGATGGGGCCGTAGCTCTCGGTGTAGTCCGTGCTGGAAGAACCAACAAAGTGTTCAGGCCACACGAAGTATATTGAGGGAATGACATGACATGGACATCAGAAGGTTCGGTTGGAGATAGACTCCGAGCGTTGCGTGTCCGTGATGACATACTGCAAAAGCAAGAGGTCGATCCTGCTGGCATAATGGATGCAGGAGTTCAGAATGTGCCTGGGCCAAATGGTGAAGCAGGTGGCTTACCCCAACACATGATGGGAGCAGGGAATGCCGCAGCAGCAAAGGCAGTATGGGGTGAATTAGAGAGTTGGCTAGATGACGGCAACGACATCATCAATCGTGGAGAGAGAATCAGCACCGAGTACGCGGGTGCTAATATCGACTACTCGTTCATATCAGACAGAAATGACAAATTCTTGAAACTAAGGATGATGATGAAAGCATTCAAGGATGCCATCGGGACAATGAGGAATGAAATGCCTGAGAGAGCATTGGGCGAGCACAACCCAACCATGATGGCAAACGATCAGACTAATGGCAACCTTGCCGCAATGACAGGCACGGGTGGCAACATGGGCACGGGGGGCAGTATCTAATGACTGAAACCGAAGATGCAATGGACATAGCCAAAGCCGCTATCGAGGAGGCGAAAGTCCTCAAGGAGGAGAATGAAATCCTCAAAATGGAGAACCGCGAGTTGCGAAACGCAGTCAATGACCCTACTGCCGCAATGAAAGCCCAGGGATGGCAGAGGTTCGTGACCCCTCATGCAGATGAAGCATTCGACCCATTGAACCGAGGTATCGGTGAAGATACTTTTAGTGGCCCTTTCGAGGGTAGTGGCGATTTGATTGCAAAGAGCGTTTCTCGCCATGACGAAATCAGAGAGTGGGAAGAAGCAGAAAGGGAGATGAACCGAAGATGAAATTTGTTAATCCTATGAATGACACGCCGGAAGGAAAACTACTAGCGATTGTGAGAGATATTGAGAAGTCACTTGGTATTGAGAAAAACTCAGAGGCTATGGGTTGCAAAGAGGATGACGAAGCAAAACCAGATTACCTTGACATGGATAAAGATGGCAACAAGAAGGAATCCATGAAGGAAGCCATCAAAGACTCAAAGAAGGGCAAGAAACTCAAAAAGTCCGAAATGAGTGAAAAGGACAAGTATTGCATGAAGAAGTTCGGTAAGAAATACTCCGAGTGTTCAGCAGAACAAAAGGCACAATGCGACAAGGAGTGCGGCGATGTCAAGAAATCCGATGCTACATCTGACTTCCTCCAGAAGTATTTCCAGGAGAAGTCAGGAGATGACGTGAAGCCGATGTATGTGGAAATATCCGGTGAGACTGAGATACCCGCACACGGCCCTCACTACAATCAACTCCTTCCATACACGGAAGACGGGCCAAAGAAGTCAATCACAAGTGAGACATATTCTATGCCATCTGTGTATAAGACAGGATATGACGTGAACGGATCATCCCTGCACATGAAACTCAACGATGGCGGAACAGGTGGTTCCATGTATCGTGACAAGGTTGAGGAAGCACTAGCGACTATCAAGAAGGAAGCGACTACCGGACAACTTGGTCTAGTGCAAGAAATTGCGGGACAGATTGAGCAGATATACTCCCGCCTATGAAGGTGGGAAATATGTCGGATTACATCAAACTCAGAACCGATGTAGTCCTATCCTCCATCATCGGGCAAGAGCCGCCTGTCGATGAATACCTCAAAGCACTAGATGGTAATGAGGTCACGAAAGAAGACATGGCCGCTATGGCGATGGCAGAAACCCCTCCTGTATATTCTATGAGGAATCTTGGCTCGGCCCTACCTCCATCCCAAATGGTGATACCGACTGATTACCAATCATATCTAGCAGGACATTCCAAGATTAGCACATCTCCTCTCAAGGATTGGCCTATGGCGAATGAAGACAATAGCTATGGCGAGCATCATCCCTTTGGTATGAACTCAAACTGTTGTCCGTTGCTACACAATGCCGCAGTAGGTGAACCACAGTATGTGGATGAATTATTCGATTTCGTCAATCTAGTAGCATCTAATCACAAGGAAGTAGAGAGGGGGATGAAACTATCACCAGAAGAAGCAAGGTTGTTTGGCGACCCAAAGGTGTCTATGTTGGATTTGTACCAACGTGACATGAATCGTGAATATGGTGCTGATGAGAATTGGGAAGATGAGAAGAGAAAGTATCTTGCTAACGAGTTTGGCCTGTTGCCTTTCTTGTTTGGTTTAGAATGGCACTCTCCTGGCGAGGCTGAGAGATTCTATGATCTTCTTAGCAAGTTATCTCAAACCGAGAATCCCGAGAGTCCCGAGGCTAAGTCTGTGCTTAACAAGTTTCAAGAGCGAACAGGCGTTCATTGGAATAGATACTTGAGGAATTGGAGAGACAGGTTCACTCCACTGTCTGCTTGGTGGCAACGACCAAGCGATAGAAGCGGGCCGACTGTATCTGCTCCCGAGGACATGATGAATGCGTCTTTGACCTCTCCTTATGTCAATGGTGAACCAGGGCATAACTACCATTGGTGGGAACCCTATCAACACGCAGGAGGGGTTGGTCGTGACATAGGCTCTCTCAAATCATTGTTCTCTCAATCGTACTCTGATGTATTTGGAGACAATTGGCTTAGTGAGATGTTGCTCGAAGGTGTGCCGGTGGATGGCCCTCATATGTTAGCAGGTTCGCATTTCCCTGTTGCAGCAAACTCCACTCCTGAATTCTCATCTGCTCTCAGCTCCCTATCGACAGGAGACATGGATTTTGAAAGGAGAAGGGCAAATTGGACATCTGCATCAATGCGTCACAACAACCACCCCTCTGAGGTTCAAGGCACAGGTGGCAGAATAGTCATACCAGATGCGGCCATGCTCATGAGTAATTTTGGCGACATGATGATGCGGACAACAGAATTAGGTTCTGCAAGACTCGGAGCATTGAGAGAACCTCATCCTAACTCAAACTCAACATACTATGCTCTACACAATCAGCATGGTGTCGATAGCGACTCTGCACTTGCTAGTGTAGCCTCACAAATTGCAAGTAATGTAATGCAACAATTCGGGCCTGAAGTCCTACACCCAATCAACGGTGATCCCAACATGAATACGATTGCAAGAGGGAACATAGGACAAATTCTTCATGCGGCTAATCATCTGTTGATGCGAAAAGATGGCGTTCATGACGGAGAATACAAACTGCCTGACACTTCATCGGGGCAATTGTCTTCAAAGATAGGTATGTTCGGTTCCGTATCACCAAACTCTGAATTAGTTGTAGCACCCCTATACAATAATGCCGCAACCGATTCATGGGGTCATGAGATGCCCACAGACTTGACTTACAAGTTTGACAGGAACACGGGCGAATTAGTATGGAACAAGAGAGAGCAACCATTCACAATACTACAACGAACACCACACGAGTTGCATCTAAATGCAGTTGATGTGAATCATGCTAGTAGGCCAATACTTCCAAAGACAAAGGAAATCAATGCACTCCAACCTACGATGATGGGCGGTATGCATCTAACAGATACAATCACGAAGGCAGACCCTGATTGGGAACCAACAGGTGTCTTTGAAACCAAAGTCAAACCTGCTCATGTCCTGCGTGACTTGGATGACATGGACACTCTCAAGGGCTTTAGCGGAGAGTGGGTTATTCAGAAGAAGCCAAAGGGCAAGAGGGTCTTTGTCGAAAAGAAAGGCAAGAGCATAGAGCCTGGGAGCTTACCAAGCAAAGTCAAGAAATCTCTCAAGGATAGCATACAAGGAGATGCTATGTTTGATGCATACATCAAAGGTAATGTCCTAACTGTTGTGGATTTGCTAGTTCACAAAGACACAGATATGAGTCAGGAACCCCTGTCTGATAGGGTCGATGCCCTACGGACATTGTATGGTTCAACAGATCATGTTCATTTCCCATCTCCTAACTCATGCGTCACTACTGATGAAGATGGACTAATGAAGACCATAGCATCACTTGACCGAACGGATTTGTTTCTTCGAGATGCCAAATCGACATTTATGAAAGAGAAGTCGGTTCATCCAAAGTGGATACTGTATGCCCAGGATGACATAAGCAAGAGTGCGATTCACCCACCCTTGCCTGAGATGAGTGTAAGAGATTCAAACATCATACTTGAGTATCCTAGCATCTTCACTCCTGTGATTGTAAAACTAGATTCGGATGAGAATGGAACATACGTTTCCGAGTATGATGGCCCGAGCTACTTGGTGAAGCAAGCAAAGTCCCATTTCCCTCTTTGGAGTCCTGTTGCCGCATTGTATGTCGGCAGGGAAAACATGGCTATACCCTCGTACAGGCAACGCCCTGTATTTAGGAAGGCTGTGGACAAAGCACCAGAGGTGAATATTGAAGGCGAGCATGATGATAATGATAGCATCACTAGGATTATGCGATATTCGAGAAAGGCTATCATGAACAAAAACAAGGCCATGACTGCAAAGGAATTGATTGCTACTGTTGATGGTCTTACTCAGAATATGCTCGACAAGTATGGCGGCGAATACGGTCTTGAGCAGATTGAGGATAAGAGGTGGACAGTCAATGAGGCGATTGATGACGACATACAGGAGAAGTTTGCATTCCCTCGTATGAACCAAGCATCATCAGATGGTGGCGCATGGTCAGGTATGCAAGCAGACATCACCGCACCCACAGGCCCGACTGAGATTACTGATGAGGAGAACACAACATTCGGGAAGCCGAAGAAGGAAGGAGTTGAGATAGATCCCAACTCATCATTCAGGCCAATGAACATGGTTGTCACCACCGAAGACGGAGAGGCAACATTGACCATTCAAGAAGGGAAAGCAGTCATTCGCTTCCCTGGTAAAGATAAAAATCACGAAGAGGAAGAAAACGAGGTACTGCCAGCCCTTCGTCATGATGATGCCCTGTGATGGCTGACAACCCTGTCATGTTGTTATTCATATACAATTGAGAAAAGTAGCAGGGTTTGATGGCAACGGCACAGATGCTAGAACCTTCCATTGGATGGTCTGCTTTTGGTGCAGATTTCATCATCAAGGAAGACTCCGGTAGTGAACTATTCGTTGCCGGATACGCAAGCGTGGACATGGTGGACAAGCAGGGTGACAGAATACCTGCTGCGGCTCTAAAGAAAGCCTTTGGAAAATTTATGGACAACAAGGCATACAGAAATGTTCAGCTTGCACATAGCGGCATCCAAGTCGGAGAAGTCGTTGATTCCTACGCAGATTCACAAGGCCGTGTGTGGAAGTCCGAGGTGGACGATCACGGCCTCTTTGTCGTATGCAAGATACGCAGCGACATTCAGAAGGCACGAGAAGTGCAAAAGCAGGTACGAGATGGAGAACTCCGTGCCTTTTCAATAGGGGGCCAAGCCCTGTTCCGTGTGAACAAGCACACGGCAGAGCATGGCAACCACCGTGAGATTACTGACCTTGAGTTGCATGAAATTACCCTTTGCAAAAAGGGCATCAACCCCGAGGCCGGTTATACAATCCTCAAAATGGATGAAAGTGAAGTGAATAAAATGACGGACAACGAAGCATTGACAGAAATTAGGGATAGCCTGAATGGAATACTGAAGGCTATTGACAAAGGCGAAGAAAAAGACGAGAAGATGGATCCCAAGATGAAGGGTTCCATGAAGGAGTCGAGCGATGAGATGAACGAGGAAATGGGTATGTACGAAGACGATGGAGTCGGAAAGGCAACCCAGGATGCTCTGGAATACATCGACACTCTTGAGAAGTTCGCACACGAGCAGGGAGTGGATCTTGATGGACTCAGGACTCACTTCGGCCTAGAGAAGGCATACATGGTCGGAGTGGATGGACAGGGTGGCTACTCTCACAGAGGGCAGGGCGATGAGATTGGAAGCGGCGAAGACGCATCCGAGACTGCAAAGCCAGCACTACCTTCTCCTGGTGGCAATCAGTACGTCATCAAGCAACCAGGCGTTGCTAACATGGCATACAGCGCACCAAGCGGAAACAAGAACGTCATCAAGTCCGGCGAGGTCACACCCGAAGGACTAGAGAGGGGCTACTCCGCATACGCTGCACTCAGAGATGAGGAGGCATTGAAGGCTATTGTGAAGCAGGATTGGGAGGCTCGCTACGAGGCCGAGACTGCTCGCGCACTAGAGGTTCAGAAGGCAAACGACTTCGGTACACAGATTGCATCTCTAAAAGACGAGATAGCAAACCTATCCGCAGCCGGAAGCGCAGACCTCCAGAAGTCCGCCGAACCAACAACTGACATTCGAGTCCCAACCAACGAGGAGTTCGCCGCAATGGGGAACGACCTCGACTCTTGGAGAGCGACAGAGGATCTAGCAAGGAGGGCATTGGTAGGCGAGTAATCGTCTAGGGTGACTAGGAGATAAAGGAAGTGAAAAAATGAGTGGATCAGTTGGATACATACGAACAATAGAAGACATGGAGAGGCTATACTACGGTGCGGGAGCAGGTGCAAACGCATGGGCCTACTCTGGAACAGACTTGCTCAAGGCAGACTCACCTCTGGTTAGCAGTACGACAGGAACCTACCAGGCAATATTTGGCCGAAAGGTTTGGTCACAGCTCAACCAGGAGTTCAACGCCTTCAGCATACTGCCCAAGAAGCCCTGGGAGAAGAGTGGATGGAGGGTCGTCACTGACAAGCCCTCCTTCAACAAGGGCGGTGGACTACCTGAGAACGGTACTCTACCCGAGAGCAGCAAGCCAACCTTCGCAGAGGTCAGCACAAAGCCCAAGACTGTGGCTCACACCTTCGACCTAAGCGAGACTGCAATGTTCCTGGCCGACAAGGATGACGGTCTTGGAGATGCAAGGGCAGTAATGAAGATGGAGATGGCAAAGCATCACGCCGAGCACATCAACGTCATGCTCCTTGAGGATACGGACACCGCAGCAGGAAACGACTTCGAGTCCCTTGACAGGTGCTTGTCCTCGGCCTTCGTGGAAACCGCAACCGACTTCGTGGACACGATTGCAGACCACAACCAATACAACATCACCAGAAGCACAGGATCAGTTGCACAGTGGTACGATGCTAACGTGGATGCAGGTGCAGCAGGTGCTTCTCGCGCTCTCAGTCTGAACGTCATTGACGGAATGTTCAGAAGCGTATGGGAGAAGGGTGGACAGCCAAAGGTCATACTAACCGGCTACGATACCCTAGAGAAGGTTCAGCAGCTCCTACAACCTCAACAGAGGTTCACCGAGATGAAGAGAGTCGTTCCAGGCGTGAACGGAGTAAAGGGTGTTCCAGGAATGGAAGCCGGATTCGTAGTAGCAACCTACAACGGCGTACCTCTAATTCCATCGAAAGACGTACACGCAGACACAGGCGAACTATCGAGAATGTATTTCATCGACTCGGACTACATTTACTTCTGCACCGCCAAGCCAACCCTATACCACGAGTCCGGTATAGAGACAGGAGATCCTTTCGGCATCAACAGGCTAGGACAGATGGGAATGTTCCACACGATGGGAGAGCTATGGCAACTATTCTACCGAGCACACGGAAAGGTGAGGGACATCGCCGCGTGAAGGCTTGGAGATGATGGAGAAATAAAGGAGTGAAAAGATATGGCATCAGCAAACTTAACAGAAGCAAGCACAGCAGTCGTTTTCAACCTACGAATGTGGGCAGGAAACGTGGAAACAGAGAACACCGATTGGCTACAAAGCCCACTAGGGAGCAACGCAGTAAGAGGCGCACTACACATGGGGTGTGTCGATGTGGTGGCAACATCCGCATCCACTAACAGCACTCTTGACTTCGGTGACGCTAACACACCATCAGCCGTGACGGATTTAATCAACCCAACAAAGGTTATCGCACTACTATCGGTAGTGAACGTGACTGACAAAGCCGCAGGAGATATTCCTAACATTGGGTTCACCGACACGACCATCAGTTTCGATTCAGACACAGGTGGAGATGGCGACACGCACCGCCTTACGTTCCTATACAGGTGAAGGTGAGCCAATATGGCTCTTAGCCTTCAATACGTTGGGGCGCGGCCCTATTGTGAGATAAAGATCGGCAAACATAGCCGCATCGGATTCGCACGAGGGCAGACCAGGGATGACGTACCAGAGGATCTTATCCGCAACAAAATCATACCAATGATTGACAATGGCGGAACCGCCTGGAAAGTCCACGACTCTAAAGCAAAGGACATGGCCTCGGCTATCGAAGAACCACCCGCTAAGAAAGCAAAGGCAGTAGCGGCGGTTGAGAAGGTAGCAGAGATTCCACAGAAAGTAGCAGAGATTCCACAGAAGGTAGTCGAGAAGGTTAAGGAGACAGTTCTTCCTGAAAAGGAAGAGGAACCCTTGCCACCTATATCTGACAAAGAAGTGGATGTGGACATTCTCCTAGCTGCGGCAGGGTTTGACTCCAAGATGACGAGAGCACAGATGATGTCATGGTGTTCCGACAAAGGCATAGCCGTGAACAACCGTTCAACGAAAGCCTCAATGATGGATCAGGCCCGTGAGCATATCACGGGGGCATCTGAGTGAACGATGAGATTGACGATGGCGTAGGCCGCTACGCAAGTCGCACTCGAATCAACCGCAGAGTCCTGGACATAAC
>CEOU01025832.1_pt1 | contig 10136 bp, 18 predicted proteins | sample 530731 | NCBI WGS metagenome assembly CEOU01 (sample SAMEA2620894, study PRJEB7988) | marine metagenome | isolation source: saline water (ENVO:00002010), including
ATTAATATGATATTTAATAATCAATATAGTGTAAATATGTTAGCAGAAAGTATAAAAAGTTTAAAAGCACAGTATTCTGCTAATAGAAGAACGATGGTCCAGATGATGTTAGATTATTATGATGGAGATAATACTACACAATACATAACTGATAAGTTTAATATTAATAATTTTAGGGAAGTACCACCATTGTCTTTTAATCTTACAAAAAGACTAATTGATAAGATGTCTAGAGCATATCAATTTAAACCTAATAGAACCATACCATCTAATATGGATATTTACAATGATTTGATACAATATAAAGATTATGAAATGTGCCACGTGGAAAGAATGTTAAATTTATTAGGATCTGTAGCATTGCAAGTATCATATAAAGAACAATATGGGAAAAAATGTTTTAAGTATACACCTATTCTATATTATGATGTAACAACATCTGAATTAGATCCATTAAAAATTGAATCTATTAAATATCCAGTATTTATGGGTGTTGATGATGCAACAAGTGGTAATGAAATACTTACATATGCATATTTTGATAATGATGTTTATATGATTGTTGATGAAGATGATCGTGTACTACATGAGGAAAAAAATCCATATGGTGTAATGCCATTTGTATTTTTGAATAGACAGCCTAAAATAGATTCTGTGTTTTCAGCTGGTGCATATGACATAGTTAGTTGTAATGAAATGATAAATATATTGTTTACAGAGGTAAATCTAGGATTAAGATTCCAGCTGTTTGGTCAATATGTTGCTGAAGGTGTCTATGAGGAAGAAAAATTTGAAAGATGGGGATCTGATCAAGTTGTAACTGTTCCAGAGGGTGTAAATGTTAAATTAATGCAACCTATGCCTAATATAGATTCTGCACTAAAAGTTGCTAGATCTATGGTAGAATTAGTTGCTAGTAATAACCACATGTCAGTATCATTTGCTGAAACCTCAAGGGATCGACCACAGTCTGGTATTGCTTTAAAAATAAAAGAAATAGAAAATCATGAGCAGTTTATGAAGGATAAAGAAAAATGGTCCTACTATGAAAATGAAATATATCAATTAGAGCAGATAATAGCTGCTAATGATGGCATTGTATTACCAGATACTTTTGGTATTGATTTTAGAGAGCCACAGTATCCTCAGACTGTAGCAGATGAAATAGCTATGAATCAGTTTATGTTAGATAATAATCTTACTACAAAAGCTGAAATACTTAAAAAATATAATGATGATCTTACTATAGAAAAGGCTCAAGAATTAATAGAAAGCTATGAGGAGATAAATGGCAATAAAACAGAAGAACCAGAAGAACCAGAACAGCCAGAACAAGAACAGTCAGTATTTGGTAGAGTACGTCAAAGACTTGCAGCAAATCAACAGCCAAGTTAATGTAGATATACCAGATAATGTATCTATAGATGAGGTGATGGAAGATCCAGAACAATTTGCTTTAGATTTTGTTGAAGCTACTTTTATAAAGCATTTACCCAAATATAGAAAGGCATCAAAATTAGGAACTAAATTAGCTAAAAGGAACATGAGGTAATGGCTAAATATAGAAAAAATGCAACTAGGTTAGCTGCTAAATTAGATAAAATAATACTAGATCACTTTATAAATCCATTAGGAAATAGAACAAATAAAGCTATACAAGATGGTTTAGATTCTAGTACAGATATAAATGGTGATCCATTCGCTGAAAATGCACCATCTACTATAGACAAAAAGGGATCAGATAAGCCATTATTTGATAGTGGAGATCTAAAGGGTTCAGTACGTAAAAAACCAGCTAATAGAGGAAATATGATGTTTGAGATCAAAGTAACTGGTAAACCTGCTGAGTATGGTGCAAAGCATAATATGGAAGGTGGATTTACTAGTGAAGAAGGGCATCATGTACCTCAAAGGGAGTGGTTTGGACTGCCTAAAAGCATGAAAGAGGGTGGTAGTGAGTATAAAAAGTTCTTAAATGAAGCTAGATTACGTATTTTAACCACTTTTAGGAAATAATGGCACTAAACTATACTGAAATATTTGGTGATGATTTTGATGATGTTTTAAGAGCATTAGAAAAATTCTCACCAGAAGCTGAAACCATGTTACTTGGAATTGTAGATAGAATGGTTTATGATACTAGATTATTTTCTACTGAATTACAAAAAACTGTACAAACAATGCTATCTAATGGCATGGCTGAAGATGTAATTAAACAAACTTTAAATAATGATATGAGGACTGGTGGTGCTATATTTGGTAAACTCCAGAACGATTTAAAAGCAAATATAATTGAAGCTACTAATCAATCTGGTAGAATGGCACAATATGAGGAGTATTTTAAGGAATATGATGAAAAAAGTTTATTTAGATGGGTAACTGTTACTGGGCATAAAATATGTCCAGATTGCCAGAGTTTAAGTGGTGTAGAAGCATTAACATTTGAGCAATGGGAATCAATGGGATTACCAGCTAGTGGGCATACAGTATGCAGAGGTTATTGTTACTGTGTTTTAGATCCAGTAGGTAAAATGGATAAAGAGGTAAAAGTACAGCCAGAGAAAAATCCATATAAGCCTACAATGACATTAAAAGAAGCTACTAGATGGTCATCTGGCAGTAAAGTCGATGGAATACTATATCATGGATCTTCAGTAGAAGCATTGGAATCAATAGGTAAAAATGGTTTTGATTTAAGTAAAAAAGTTACTGGCAGGATGTATGGAAACGGTGCATATTTCACTAAAAGTACAGAGGTAGCTTCTGGCTATGGTGGTGGTTCATTCGGTAGCTTCATGGTAAGATCTACAAAGCCAATGGAAATATTAAGTTCAGAGTTCTGGAATTTCCAAGTAGGCAGAGTGGATAATGCTGCTAAACTAACCAGAGGTCATAAATTTATACATGAAATCAGAAATGGTATAAATAAAAAGCAGACTATACGTGATTATGAAAGACATGGATATGCTACTCAATATGATTCTGTGGAAGATGTCATAGAAGCAAGAACAAAAATGTATGGCAAGATGGATAAAACTGTAGAAAAAGATTTTTTAATTGAAGGGATGGCAAATCCAGAACTTAGACAAGGTAGACCTAATTATTCTGGAGATTGGTTTGATTTTCTAGAGGATAGATGGTTAGCTTCAGATCCAAGAGCAGAAGAATTGATGGATCTACTATCTGATACTGGTAATTTTGATGATTGGTATAGATCTGATGGTTATGCAGATCTGATGACTGAGTTTTTACAGCAAAAATATGGACATACTAGCCTAGAGGTCCAACATGCTATGCTACCATATGGATTTCAAGATATAAATCCAAATCTTACTACTGATACTTATTTTATAATATTTGATGAAAAGAATATTGTAAAGATACAAGATTAAAGTTTATTTAATACCACACCAAACTTATTTTTTACTACATGTTTTTCATATTGTATTCCATTATCACCTTCATAGGGTTCAGCATGAGATACTGTGCCATGTAATATATCTATAGGTATACCTTGTGGAAATGCCTTGCATCTAGTAGATGGAATTTTAATCCCATCTTGATCTATAAATATAAGATGTGTGCAACCTAAGCAGCTGCCTACTTTTTTAGAGTTTGCCATATAATAATATACTTTAAATTAATCTATTTAACAACTCTGTACACGTCATTTTTCTAAATGATTTATCACGTTCTATTTTTAGTCCATAAGGTAGACGTACAGATTTTAATTCATTTAAAGAAAATGATCCACTTTCAACATATCCATTCATAACTACAAATCCCCAGCAATAGTCCTCATCCTCATGCATATTAACTAAATACCACGTTCCATCACCACATGGATTAAAAAATTTAGCTACTATATTCTGGTCCACATTTTTTAAACAATCTTCTGCATATGTTTTATACTGTTTTTGTGCTGCTGTTTTTATTTCTTTTGTTACTAGTTTCATAATTACTCCGTTTTGTTTATGGATTAATATATAACATATTATAAATATAACAAATATTAAATAAATTATTTTTTTATTTGTTTTATTTATATAATGTATTATAAATTATACCGTTGGCAGTTAAAACAAACAAATGAGGTAGCAAATGAAAGCAATAGACAAATTTTTAGAGGATTGGAAAAACAAAGCTAGAGAGTATTATGTTTCTAAAGTTGATGAATATACACAGTTATGGAATGAGTATAGTAAAGCACTTGTAAAATATGAACAAGCAGGTGGCATGGAAGGCACAGAAACTGATCAGCTTGAAACTGCTCATAATAATTTAAAAGACTACCAGAATAATCCACCATATAGTAAATCTATATTTAAGATAGTAGAAAGAGTATATTTAGATAGAAAATATAAATCATGCTCATTAGATAGTTTTTTAGATAAAGATGTTGCTGCTAAAAAAGAAAACTTTATAAGTAGAATACAAAAAAAATCTGGATCTATAAAAAATGCAGATTTGTATATAGGTGTAGATGGATCTATAAATGGTACTGTAACTGGTGAAGATAATACAGTTTCAGTATACTCAATAATAGCAGGTGGGTGGAATGTTCAAGTAGCACACTATAGGGTTTTGATAAACACAGTAAAGGAAGGTAAATAATGAAAACTAAAATAATGAAATGGGTAAAAGATTTAGTGAAAAAACATCATAGATCTTGTAAAGGTAAATCACTTGAATTTCTTTACCATGAGGTATCTCCTACTGGTGGATATAAGCCACACAATGGCGACCAAGTAAGAGGGTATGATAGTATAGCTATGACTATGATGAATATGAAAGAAGGCTATATTGATACTTGGGTTACAGTAAGGGTTGGATTTGATGATTGGGATATGGATAACAATCCACATTTTCCAAAACCAGTTTACTTTAATATTGATCAAATAATGAAAGGGAGCAAGTAATGAAATTGACATTTAATAATTCCAAAAAAAGAGCAAAAGAATTACAAGCAAAAAATCTACATTGTAATAAGTGCGATAAACATTTTGATGCATATTATGGTATGCCAGAGTCTATTATGAGTTTGGGATACTTTTATAAGGGTGATGAAATATGCAATCCTTGTAGGCTTAAAGTTCTGAAAGGGAGTAACTAATGAATTGTTGGCATTGTAACAGTAAAGTAATGTGGGGATCTGATTATGATTTTAGAGATTATGGTATAGAAGGTCATGGAGTAGTCAGTATTTTATATTGTACTGAATGCAATGCTACCTATGAATGCTATAAAGATGAAAATATAAAAAAAAAGGGAGCAAATAATGAGTGAAGCAATCTATGATCTAATCTGGCTGATCCAGAATGTTTTATATATAGTTTTAGCATTATGTTTAATAGTATTAACAATAAAAACAACAATACGTGGGATCAAAATAAGGGGATATAACCATGTTAAGTAAAAAAGAAGCTAATAAGATAGATAAGGTATTAAAAGATTCATTTGGTGTAAAGTTAAGTGATTGTAGGTTTTTTATCGGATTTGAGTATGTAAAGCTATTTTTTGGTACATACGTTGTATACTACAATAGAACACATAAATGTTTACATCAATTATATAATATAGATATTCATTTGAAAACTAATAGATGTTAGTTTAAATTATGAGGTTAGGTAGATAGTCCTCCTAATTTCATCCATTCGCAATACTACCTAATAAAAAAAAGCCAGATTAGTTCTGGCTTTTTTTATAAGAAAACATCAAAAATAAATACCTATAAATTTACATTAATGTTTTTCTTTTCGACTTTTAATGTGATCATGATCTGGATACCATATATCATTCTTATGTTCTAGATCTATTAAGTTCTCCAGCCATTTTTTTCTTACATTATCTTTAGGTTTCCCAGCTGGTAGTGGATCTAGTCCTACAGCCTTAGCACGTTTACGTAAAAAATAACGATTATTAATATCGTTCCTATATTTTACCTTGTTTTTAGATAAAACTTCTTTATTTAGCTTGTTTTTAGGGTTTTTAGGACTATTTGCGATAGGGTTACGTGGTGGCAATTCTATATTTTGCTCAATTTCTGTATTATCAGCTAACATTTTAGCATCTTCTGGCACTATTTCTGCATCATCTATTTGTTTATTATTCATAAACTGCATAAATGGTGCATTGATTTCTATATGTACTCTATCTTGTAGCTTGTTAAAATGCTTTAATACTAATTCAGCAGCACGTACATTACCTTCTCTGGCTTCATTTATCAATGCCATTACCACACTAGGCAGATGTTTACCTGCTAAGATCATAAAATTATCATATATACCATCAATAAATTCTGGATCTTTAAACCATCTATTAATTGTAGTGGCATCTACACCCAGTTTTATAGCTAGGTCCTTCTGCGATATATTAGGATCACGACTGGCTAATTCTAATGCTAGTTGTTTTTTCTGGTTTTTTTCAAATTTCTGTACAATCATTACACAATAATATAGTAAATAATTCAAATTCTAGGCAACACTTTACACATTAACATAGCAAATTTTACATCTGGCTACCCCTTTTGTTGCAAATATTCCTACCCCCATCACGTAGATCTATGCAAATAATACCCACCATTACAGTCAATGATCCGTCAATAACCACTCATTAACAGATCAATGAGCATTCAATGCATGATCATCCACGTTATTATGTGCTGTAGTATGTGTATGTGCTGTATTTTTTATTGTTGTACGTGGGCATTTGTCTGGTAATATTGGTATATGTACACATTACTAAGCACTTGGCATACTATCTACATCTATAGCTGGTATTTCTTTATCATGATGCTGCATTAAGTAGTGTGCTATAAGTATAGCATCTGCTGTGTATAGTGTTACATTGGCATCTGGATATAGACGTTGTGCTAATGCTTTTATATAGTGTTTACGTTCCTTCTTATCTTTAGGCATAGATCCATAGTGCTTCATCCATCTCTGAGGTGGCACTAGATCATATGGCACTTTAACTGTAGCTAATATACCTTGCCATATACCATAGTTCTCTCCGAATGTAAACATAGATTTTACACCTTGCTTAGGCATACTATGCACCTTCTCTATAAGGCATATAGTATTATAATCCATGATACTCTCTACTAAGGGGGGGTAGTGAAATATAGTAGCCATATCTCTAGGGGTACTAGGACATTTATGTGTTACTGCTTCATAGAATGGTGTACCATCTCTAGGTATTAACATACAGATCCCACCGTTTTTACCTACATCTATACCAATATATATTGTTTTACTCATTGTTATATACCTTATTTAAAACCTCTTTATATTTAGGTTGCATTTTATCTACTAACTCTTGTGTACGTTCTGGTAATATTTCTACTTTACAGCACCTACTATCTTCACTAGATATTTTATATGGACTATAGAAGCTGCTTTTACCACATTTTGAGCAATATCCTATTAAGTTATTATAGCTTGTATCATATTTGAATTTGCTTACGTCAAACTTTGTTTTTTTAGGTATTTCATGATCGCTTGGTAACTCATCCTGCCATGACTTGCTATTGATCCAACTAGCAGGATGTGGTATATGCTCCTTTGACCGTTCACTTTTACTCCAGTATTTAACATGGTCCTCTAAGGTGGATATTGCCAGTTCTTTATCAGTATTGTTCAGCTTCTTAAATGCTTTATATGCTCTTTCTTTCTGTACTTTTCTAGGATAATGCTTATAGAATTGTTCAAATAGTTCATCTATTTGATCTTTGACCTTTATATTCTTTTCTATTCCATTCTTTTCTATTCTATTATATTCTATTATATTGGGAGTGAGTTGTTCATGAGTATTCAATGAGTCATCTGGATCATCTGGTTCAAATTCGTAGTGTGATGGTGTTGGTCTATTGATTTTTTGATAGTTTTTCCACCCTTTTATCTTTATAAGTTGTCCTTTGTTACCGAATAGGATTAGACCTAAATCACTTAATTTCACTATCAACTCATTGATTTGTTCATGAGTAATGGATGATGCTGGAAATATTTGTGCTTTTAATTGCTTTGATTTGTTAGGTAGTAATCCAGAATCATCAGCAAAGTTCCACATGCCTATAAATAGTAGTTTACCCTCGCTTGTTAGTTCTATACATTTGTCATCTGTCCAAAACTTTGGATCTATCATTCTCTTTCGTGCCATGTTTTTTCCCTTTATTTTTAAGATCTGGGAAGGCTGCACCAAATTATAACTTGCTCCAGTTAAATTTGACCTTCCCTTATCTTATTACCATAGTTTGTATGTTTGTTTCTTGTATTTCTTTTTATATGCAACGTGTTGGCATTGTTTACATATACTGCTTTTAGCTTTATAGTGATCTAATTCCAGATCTTTATTGCATTTATTGCATATTTTACCCTTATCAGTAAATGATGCTTTATATTTACGTGTTATTTCTAAATGTCTACCACCTTTAGGCTTTTCATAGCTGCTCATGGTGTTATAATTTTCTTTTCTGGTACAATAATGCCAGAATCCTTCTGTTTTTTTAATTTCTTCTGTTCTTCCTGCCAGTCAATTAGAAATTTCTTAAAATCTACAGATTTACCCATAAACTCTATGAATAATGATAATACTAATTCATTATTTGCTGTTCTAGCAGATAAATTTTGTATTGCTGTGTCTTTTTCTGAACTTGTAAGTTTTTTCGCTTTATTTGTCATATTTAATCCTTTCAAATGTTTTAAAATTGATAAATGGTATGTAAACACATTGTGTTACATCATATTCACATCTTTTTTGCTTAGTTCTACCAGTAAAATGTATATCTAGGTCCAGATCTGGCTCAAATTTCCAATATAGATCTTTATCATTAAATCTGACACCTACAAATATAGGTAATTTTGTTAATTCATGGTATTGTTTCATGTGCATTACTTTAGTTAGATCTAATATCAAGCTATTATACTTATAACTGACTATATTCCTACATTTTAGTTCTATATACCCTTTTACCTTCTTACTGTCTTTTTTTGTAATTATATAGTCTATTGGCATATATATATCTGTTTTAGTTCTACCATCTTTTACTCTATGATCTTGATGTAATTTGCAATTCCAGTAAGATTCTATGTCAGCAGCAAACATATCTTGTGCTAACATCGATTTATCACAGTCTATTTGTCTATTATATTCGTTCATAGTAATAGTTGTTGGCAGGGTGGCAGCAAGTAGGCTGTGAGTGTAGGCATACATGCAAGGGAAGCCACCCCACCTCTAGGCAACTAAGCTAAAATGGTAGATCTCCCATATCACCAGTATTGTTAGATGTTTTACCTTCTAATGCATCTAATCTCTTTTCAATAGCTGTGATCTTATCTAATAGATATTCTGATTCCATTTCTGGCTTTTTAGCAGGTGCAGCATCGTTTTTTAGTTGTTGCTCTAACTTAGCTTCCTCTAGCTTTTGACCTGCTTCTATACCACTTTGATTGATCCATTGGTTCTTAGTAAGTCCATTAAGTTTCCAGAACTTTCTCCATGTACCATCAAAATCAACATTGCAGAACTCCATCGTTATTTCTTGTCCAGATTGTACTTTTGCTGCTAATAAGGTATCTAATACTGCTTTACTTACATACCATACATCAGCATGTTCATGCTTTATTTTAAACTCATAACTCGTACCATATTCATCATGTGTACGTGTTTCATAGTTCATATCTACTATAGTTATAAAAAATGGATCATTATCTTTATAATGTTCTTTATACTTTAGTTTTGTTTTTGTTGCCATGTCATTCATCGTTACTCTCCTTTTTTGGTTTCTTCCATTGCATTACGTTTGGAATTTCTTGCTTTTCTTTTATTTTTGGTAGCTTACCATAAGCATTTACATTTAAATATTTCCATGTTTCATATACAGAATACCATGCATTAGGTACAAATTTGTATGTTTGCCATTTATACTTGCCAGTATCTTTTATATATAGACACCCCATCTGGTCAATTTCACCATATTTTGCACCATATATGTGGTCAAATAGTAATTTATATGCTGTACATTGCAATTCATGTTGTTTTTTATGTTCTGCACCAGTTTTTAGATCGCAATATATTAATTTCTTTCCTTTACCATCCAGATCTGCAAAAAATAGCATATCTAATGTACCTGCAAATGG
>CEOU01036425.1_pt1 | contig 10135 bp, 1 predicted proteins | sample 530731 | NCBI WGS metagenome assembly CEOU01 (sample SAMEA2620894, study PRJEB7988) | marine metagenome | isolation source: saline water (ENVO:00002010), including
TTGGTTTTCAGTATCCCACAAGGCTGAAGGACTTTTACATGAACGAGTATCAACGCGATCCGTTTACTGGTCAGCCTCTTAACAGGCAGCAGATTCCTGCCGCCCCAGATCAGGAGCAGGTGATAGAAGCTAATGAAAAGGTTGAGGAGGCTAAGACCACCCTAACACCTGAAGAAGCGCGAGAGGTCGACTCTAACGCATTAGGTGCAGAGGTTCTTAAGAACTCTAGTGAAAGGCAACAATCTGAAATAGCCCCTGCTGAGCTAGATGCTTACTTTAATGAGCTTGTTAAATTCTCTGGCCCTAGATTGGTAGAGCCCCCTGCAAGAGAGGAGATGCCACCACAGGCCGCTCCCCCAAGCTTAGCCGAAACACAGACAGCGAGAGTTGGGGACAGCAACTACATCACCCCACTTCCAAGAGTTAACCCAGAAGATTTAGGCCAACTATCTAACCCAACCGCTTCACCTAGAATAGGGGAACGGGGATATATCACCCCGCTGCCAACTGCTAGGGAAGAAGAGTTTGAGTATATTTCTACTGACGAACCTTTGGCTAGTCCTATTGCTATTCCTGCTGGAGGATTCAGTTTACCAGAAGAACCTGATACTAATGTGCCTGAAGACGATTCAAAAGCTAGGGCTAATAGGAAGCTTATGCTTGAGATGGAGAGGGAGGGTCTTCAAGAACAAAATAGGTTTTGGGAAGATTACGCCAGTAATCTAGATGCCAAAGATTTTATAACCAAAGGAATAATTCTTTTTGATACAATATTTGGTTTAGGCAAAGGGCGTAAAGCCTTAATGGAATTAGGAGAGTATGGGTTTAAAAAGTTATTCAGGCGGGGCGCTGATGACACTGTTGAGCTTGCAGTTCCCCCGTCTGCAAGAGGTCGATTTATTCCAACAGGAGAAGGCCTTCCTCCCCAGCCGAATATAAGCAATCTAGCTGTGCCTCCATCGGCAAGAGGAAGGGCGATGCCTTCATACACTTCTGCTGTTGATGATGTGCCTCTTGCTGTTCCTCCTGCTATGAGAGGGAGAGGCTTTGCTCCACAGCCTGATATTAGCAGATTGGCTATGCCACCTGCTGGTCGCGGAAGGTCTATGCCTACTGGTCAACCCCAACTTGATTTATCGGTTCCACCAGCTTTAAGGCAAAGAGGTTTTCAGCCACAACCATGAGTAAAATAAAAGAAGACTCCCCTTGGGAGTACGTTGAAATATCCAATCTCGCTGTAAAGCGAGTGCTAAAGAAATCTAAAAACAAAGATGGCAACAAAAGAAAATGTATTGAACAGCCCTCCTGAAGGATTTGAGTTAACTCCAGAGGGTAAGTTCTTGTACACGGGAGTCCAAAGGGCTCCCGCTTTTTCATCAGAACCTCCCTCATTTGACGCTCGTCTCCGTAGATACTACGGAGAGGACATGAGAGACTCATACAATCCGCTTAATCCAATTAAGCGGGGATTCAAAAGCACGTTGATAGGTGAGGGTGCTGGAATTGCTGGCTTTGGAGAAATACTTACAGATTCAGACTACCTGCAAAACTTGCAGGAAGACTTGAGTAAGTCTGCTGCTAAAATTCCAACGCGTTCTTTCTTTGAAGATGTAGTTCCTGCTGCAAAAAGATTTGAGTTAAGTGAGATAGGTGGATTTGTGGGAGAGAGCTTGGGTAGCATGGTTGGTTTTCTTGCTCCCTATGCAGCCACTATGTTGTTTCCTGAACCAAGTTCAACTGTTGCTGGCGCAGGTGCTTTGGGAACCCGCATATTAAGTAAGGTAGGAACAGTTCTTGGTGTGGGTGCAAAGACTAAGAAAGGGAGGTTTGCGAGGTCTGCAATCACTGGAGGAACACTTACTGCTTCTGGTCGGCAACAAAAATCAATCAGGGATATAACAGGTCAAGAGAACAGGGGGCTGGCATTAGCTAGTGGTATTCTTCAAGGCCAAGCAGAGAGACTACCTTTAAGCGCATTGTTCAAAAGCAGGGCAATGGGCAAGAATACATACAGGAGTTGGCTTGGGGCTGCGTTAGGTGGGGGAGGAGTAACAGGTGCGGCAGAAGCGGGGACTGAACTTGTTCAGGAAGCCTTGAGCATGGGAACAGATAAAGTGGCTGCTGAACTTGCTGATGTTACATATGATTTATTAACACCTAACAATGCTATTCGTTTAGTAGACGCAGCGGCATCAGGTTTTGCTGGTGGTGCGCCACTGGGAGCAATAGGGGCTGTAGGAAACTACACTCAAAGAGACCCCTCTCCAGAAGAGGACGCTGATCTTGTTAAGAAAGCCAGTGAAAGTATCTCACTCAACAGAGACTCAATTTTAGATCAGGGCAGGATAGCTACATTCAATGGACTTGCTGATGCCCTTGGCAGAGAGCTTCAAAACAAGGAGAGAATGTTCAGCCGAGAAGAGCTCGGTGAGTACAGTGCTTTCTTAGAAGACCTAGACAACCCAGACATAATTAAGTCTGATAAAACTCGTAACGAGCTTAAGCAGAAGCTTCAGCCTTTAATTGATGAGGTAAAGATTAAGGTTCTGCCAGAACAAGAAGTCCAGGTTGAGAAGTCAGAGATAGAGAAGAGCGCAACTGATCTAGTCAAAAGTGCACAGCAACTGACTGGGATTGATTTAGAAGAAGAATCAAACATAGAGTTAGTAGAGGAAGATGTAAGAAAAGGAAGACAGCTTCGTGTTGATTCAGCAACGATAGATCAGCCGATGACATCTGATCTTGCGCCTTACAAACAGGGCAATGCTGATCTAGATTATCGTGCTGCATTCGCCCGTGGTGCTGCTTATATGCACGAGACAGAGAAGGGAGAGTTCCCTGCGATTATTAAAGAAATTGATCAGGAAACAGGTGTGGTTACAAGGGCCGAAGGGCCACAGGGTGTTGTGCTTTTAGACAAGGAGGGGCCAGCATACACTATTCAACAGATACAAGCCGCGAACACTGACAGAAAAGAACTGAAGCCGCGATCAACCCCAGAAGAGATTAGACAGGTACTGGCAGATGTTCGTGGAAGAAAGGCATTGGAGGCTAAGCTTGATAAAGAGCAGCAAAAGATACGGAAGCAAATGGGTCAGCCTGTTGCGATAGAAGGCCCAGAAAAAGTATCCCCAGAAAAACTACAAGCATTAGCGAGAGCACCTAAAGTACCAGCATCAATAGCTAGAAATGTTCCTGCTGCAATGTTGAAAGGTGCGGCTGAGAGAGCGGCAAGACTTGAGAAGCAGAGAGCGGAAAAACCTGACTACAAAAAGAAAGGGCTAGGCCTAAAGGAATCAAAGAAGCCAGAGCAAGTAGAAGATGTAGTCGAGCAACCAGTTGCAGAAACAAAACCTTCACGAACCAGAAGAGCCCGTGTTAAACAAACAGGCACTAGGAAGGAAACAACAAAAACTTCAAAGCAAAAGCCAAAGACAGAGCAGCAGCCTACAAAAAAAGTTACTCTTAAGGTTCAAGGCGAAACAGTACAAGCTGATGTAACAGAATCTGATGCTGAACAACTTGAGGCTCTTTCAAAAAGCATGGCCGATAGGGGCAAGAGAATTGAGGAAGCAGGGAGGAAAATAGTTTCCAATGATGGAACTCAAATGATGATTTTTCTTCCGCGTTTAAATTTTGAAAACTTACAAGTATTTATTAGGGAGCTTGTCGGCCTTGTGGGAGATGCAGTTCAATATTCAATTAAATACCTCAGCATCACCCTTAAAAGAGACCCAAAGAAAAATGAAATAATTTCTGAATATCAAAAAGTATACGAAGAACAACTTGGGTCTTTGGTTGGCAGTTACGCAAGCCAGAACAAAATTAATCCAGCACAATTAAAAGAGTTTGCCAGCGGTGTTCTTGAGTACTTTGAATCAAAACGAAAAGACAACAAATACAAGGGCAAGTCACTAGCTTTTGCTCTAAGCGATATTGCAAGCAACATCAATGAGGCAGAGCTATTTGATTGGATTAGCAATAATCACATTCAGTTTCCGAGGGGAGCAGAAAGCTATGGTCTTGGCCAGTCTCTCACATTAATTAACAACAGCATTGCATCTCGAAGAGAAATAGCAGGAGACGAGAACGATAGTGTGGTTAATCTATCAGAGATGACCCCTGAAGATTCCCCGTCTGCATCTACTCTTTATGCAATGGACGGGTCGACTGCTGACTCGGTTGTGTTGTTCAAGGTTGCGGATAAGAAGTTATCAATATCAATTCAGGCAGTGGATGCTAATGGCAAGATGACCATTGCTTATAAGCTAAAAGATAAGATTGCAAAGACCCTGACCACAGAGAATGTTAACAACGAGAAAAACATAGCTTATGTTTATCTTCCGTATGATGTGGTATGGAACGAGAACGGAGAGTTCAGAAGTGAAAACTTTGACAGGACTTCCAGAAAGACAAAGTACTCTTTCGCCCCTGACATGCCTCACACTCATTTGGACCGAAGTGAGTTTGTGGAGATCATGTCCAAGTCTTTAAGGGAAAACGGCAGCGAGGGCTTTGCCAAGATGTTTAGTCAGTTTGAGCTATACAGACCCGAATTAGCTGGGTTCATTGAACTAGCCAGAAAGCATCAGGCTCTTGACTCAAGCAAGACTTACAAACCTACAAACAGATTTAAAAGCGACAAGCCAGCTAACTTTCAAATAGCCAGCCAGACTGCCAAGGAGATGGCTGAGCTAGTAATACAGTCAACTGAAGCTGTGGCAGACAGGTTTATCCAAGATCACAACAATGCTTTAAACGAAGCTGATTCGTTAATAAACAAAATCATCAAAGGAGATATTGTCCGAGGAGAAGGGTACGGTCGGCTTAGCTTTCTAGATGATTTCAACTTTAGATCTATTGTTGATAAGCAGCAGAACCACAAAACCAACAAGCCTTTAACAGAAGTTAATGGGGTTAAGCTTGAAGGCAAGTTTGATTACCTTCTTCATTATATAAAAACTGCCACCGCGATTAAGGCTACTCATCAAAGAAGGCTAACCCCTGCACAGAAAGCTGCTTCGGATATTTCTGACACAAGGAAGAATGAGTTAAGAGAAGTTATCAGCACTCAGGAATCTTACATAAGAGACGCAACTCAGGTGCTAAAAAAGTTCCAAGCTATTGAGAAAAGCGGAAGGAAATACGAGCCGATATATGACTACAAAGATAAGAAGCGACTTAAAGTAAATACTGTCGGGCTAGTGCCAAAGAGGTTGGATGAGGCGACAAGGCAAATGGCTAGGCAGGTGGGAGCATATCTAGCATCAAGCGAAACAGAGCGGAAAAGGAATGCTCATACTATTTTCCCAATAATAAACGGATTATATTTTGAACCGATAAAGCAATATTCTGAAATTTATAACAGGGAAATACCTAAGTTGGTAAGCGAAGATGTATCTGAAAAAATTGCCAGAGAAGATACCGCTCAAGATATTCAGTCAGCTACATACACGGAAGAGAAAGGGTATCAAGATACCAGAAGTGAAGACGTTCCATCTGACGACGAGATGGAGAGAATGTCTAACGCAGAAAAGCAAGACGCAGAGTTTTCAGCCAAGACAAGAGAGCTTAAGACAAGACTAGGGCGAGCGAGGAGAGCTTATAGAGACCTGCTTAATGATCCTAACAGAACAATGGATCAGCTTATAAAAGCTCACGCAGAAATGGTGTTGAACAACGATCTTGTTAGCTATGAAATATATGACGGATTAAGTAATGACACCTTATACTCTGCTTCAGAGTTGGCGGGAGAGTCTGCTATTGATCAGTTGAGGGGCATTCTTGATAAATACGAATTGCTACCTACAGAGCAAGATCGAAATGCGAAAGCAACTTTCTCTCCCGTCTCAAAGAAGTTTGGAAAACTGATTAAAGCTTTGTTCCCTCTTGAAATCCCAGATGGATACAAAGATTTTGGAAAGAAAAAGAAAGAGTTGTCTGCGCTTAAGACAAAGTTTCGTCAGGGGTTGGAGGAGGAAAACGAAAAAGGCAGGAACCGAAACGTAAGTTTTGCTTTTAGCGACGATCTCAAAAACAAGCTGTCTTTCTCTAAGGCATCCAAAGAAACTTTCGACGATCTACTTAAAGAGGTCAACGATGAGTTTTCTGCAAGGGAAGATCAGGTGCTTGATCAGGAAATAATAGACAGCTATGCAGACAAGTACGAAAGCCAAATGCTGGAAGAGCTCATGCTTGAATTTGACTACGAGCAGGAGGGCTTTGCTGGGTACGAGAAACGAAAGAACTTAAGAGAAGACCTTCTCGGTGCAATTGGGTTGTCCTACGGCACGGGAAGAAGGCAGAAGAGGTTGGTTGATTTTATAAACAAAACTTTTGATGTCGGAGAAAAAAGGGACTGGCAAGAGTTGTATCAATTTGCGGCATTGGAAATTGGGTTGGCAGATGATTTTAAATCTCAATTAAAGAAAGTATATGATGACCAGCAAGACAGGGGAATAGATATAACTGCGTACAAGATATTAAGCAGATTCATAAGCTTCGGTACTGCAAGCAAAACAAGTAAGGGTGTTGTTGCTGATTTTGCAAAAGACATTAAAAAGGAAGTATTCAAAAACGAGTTAAGAACTTTCGTGAAGGGCAGGAAGTTTAGGGCAAACCTAGACAGCATTGATCTGTTTTCCCAAATGCTTAAGCTCAACCTACAGTTTAATGATGATGTGATTTCTGAAAGATATTATCAAGCTGGCATTAAAGACCCTTCAAAGCTGCCAGCTTATGCATTGATTAATAATTCAGAGCAAACACCTGTCCACATTTTTGCTAGGCTGAAAACATTAATGGAAAACAGTGAGGATGTGATGGCTGTATTTGATACTGCTGAATGGAAGTCCGTTCTTGCTTTCAATAGCCCAAGGAAAGTGGAGCAGTATTACAATGAAATGCTCAAGGCAAACCAGCAGGCGAAGCTTAATCTAGGTGACGAGCCGAAGCTGAAAAGAAACGCAACTGCTCAGGAGGTAGCGCAATACAACAAAGAAATTTTTGCTTGGAACAGGCAGAACGAAAGAATATCTGATGTTAACAATGTGATCAGGCTAGACCTGTTAAGCATGATCGTTGATGACACTGTGCAAATGACGATCAAGCAAACAGGAATGAGTAAAAAGCTGTTCAGAACTTTAATGAAAATTGATGGGCCGAGAGCGCAGGATGGCAGGCAGCAGTCAATCACCAATGCGTTGAACGAGCTTATTAAAACCACCAGAGAGGCAGGTGCTTATGACTTACAGCCAGCAGTCTCTCAGTCAGTAAGGGGCAGGGGTGCTTTTTCTGGGGCAAACCTAAGAAACAATTTAATTAACCACAGGTATGAGGGCGCATTTACTAGGCTTGCTGTACTGTTTGAATCTCATTCAGCTAGGCAGGCTATGCCTAGGGACTTCCTGACAACAAATGGAAGAGATAACTTCACCTATAGAAAGGGCAAAGTTTCTTCTGTTGGTAAAATGATTGGGTCGCCAGAAGGTCAGACCGCTGATCCAGACTCATATCGAATTATTGATCAGGCTGTAGGGGCAAAGGCTATCAAGGACTTGCTTACTGATTATTCCAATGTCTTACCAGAAGACATGGTGAATGAAGGTATGGAGTTTTTGAACTCAATACCAGAAGAGTACTTTAGAGACCTTACTTTTGAGATAGCTGAAGACATTGTAAGCGATCAGGTAAGGTTGAAGGGTTCGTTCTTTGAGACTGAAGGAAGGGTAAGGGCTGCTGTAAACTTGGCTAGTTCACGGGAGGCAGGTGCTGATACTGTTGCACACGAATTAGCACACAGCACATATGACTTCCTAAATGACAAAGAGATATCGAACATTGAGTCGCTCAGGATAAGTTCTCTTAAGAAGCTGATCAACGGGGCTGGCACTCAACAGCAGGCAATCATTGCAGATAAAATTCTTGGAGACTTCAACGGCAATATATCTACCACTGACTTTTACAATAAGCTGATACGAGGGATGTTCCCAGACGGAACCACTGTTCCTGATGGATTCAAGAGTGCCATCAATTCAATCTACCCGTTAATCAATGGTCAGGAATACTTCACCCACATGATGACCAATGAGGGTAAAGTTGCATACTTCGATACACTCCCATCTCATCACCAAGGTATCATTGGGAAGATGATCCAAAAGGCTAGGGATATATTCTCTGCCATATTGAATTACCTTACTGGCAAGAAGGGGTTAGCCCCAGAGTTGAAGAAAGATATTCTTGATAAGTTTAATAGCGGTGAGTTTAGAAGCAGAAGGCAAAGTCTAAAGCCTAAAGTGCACGGAAAGTTTGAGTACAAGTACGAAGTAGAGAAGGCTATTGAAACAGATTACAGAGAAGGTCAGAACAAAGCAGCAGCCCAGTTGATTGTTAAGGAAGCCAGCGCCGCGTCAAAGCTGATAACAAGTCTGATTGAAGATGCGCTCAGCGATCTATCTACTCAGGATAAATACAAGGGGTTACTTCTGAATGAGAAGGGAGAGCTTGATCCATCCAAGAGAATATCGGTTGCTACCCAGTTAAAGAGGAACAAAGAGATACAGCAGTACCTTGAAGAATTTGAAACACTGACAGGAGAGTCCACGTTCTCGCCTCAGACCTACTTGGACATGAACGAGAAAGACATGCCTCAGTCTGTATGGGAGCAGGTTTCGCGTAACGCTGCTATCAACTTTGAGTTTCTGGTTCGCGGATATCAAAAGCTTCTTGATCGTAGTGAAACTTTTAAGACAGATGCCTATGAGCAAGAGACTGCAAGGTTGATAGAAGATATGGAAGGCAAGCACGTTGATAGTGCTAAGCTTAAGGCTTCTGTCAAAGAAGGCAGGAACAAGATGCTTGAGTTACTCAAGCAAGGAGAGAGCGAGGGGAAAAGGAATGGCGCACTGAAACTCCTAGAGAGCTTTGGGTTCTCTCTTCAAAGACTACGAGATCAAATAAACGATGCTGAGTTAGGGCAGAAATTAAATGATGTGATGAGAGACATTTATGGAACCATCACTTTAACAGAAGAAGGGAGGGCTGCTTTATTTGAGGGAAGAGTGTCCAATGCAAAGACTGGTGAGCTAACATCAAAGACAACTTGGCAGCGATTGATCAAGATATACAGAGATAACCTGCAATTTACTGACCCTGCAAAGGCGAAGAACAAGGCTACTCCAATGCAGCAGTTTGCTGCTTGGAACCTGCTGACAATTCACGACCTAGACAGGAAGCAAATGGGAATATCTGACGAGATACTACAGCAAGCAGAGATTTCATCTGAGCAATACTTCCAAGACATGTACAAGAAAGGCGGTAGCGCAAAGATTGCAATGAGCAAACTGATTAGCGATTACTCTAACAGTGTTCGCAAGGGTCACGTTGCTGCCAAGCTGTTCCTATCTTCCAGAAAAGAACTCGCAAACAGAATCAAGAAGCAGACAGAGACTGAACTTGCAACAGAGGTGCTTGGATCAGTCATTGAAAGTGAGCAGTTCGTAGAAGCTAGGAAGCGTGCAGTTGATGTAATCGAAATGCGTCCAGACGCAGCTATTAAATACGATGGAACATCATACACCCTGCCTCATCCGATAGCTGGACAATCCAAAGAGATATCAACGCAGCTAGACACAAAAGAATTTCTTGAGTCTCAGCTAGTAGAAATAGATGCCTACCTAGCTTCTTTAGATAAATGGATTCACGACCCAAAGAACAAGAACGATGTGTTCATGTTCTTCTGGAAAGATTTCAGAAACCATGTGTCCACCTTGATGAATGACAATTCAACTAGGCGCGGTCAGGTATCACAAAGATCAAAGATACTTTCACTTGGTAAGGTGGGAGAACTATACAAGCAGTGGGACGCGTTCCTTGCTGATGTTGGTGGATACCCAGCTAGATTATCCAGACAGTTACTATCAACTGCTGATGAAGCTAAGGAGAGGGCTGAAGACTGGAGGCAGAAACATGCTGAGAAAATGCAGAGTCTTATCTTTGCTGCTGCTAAGTCACACGGGTATGAAGGTAATCCAATTGGGGTGGCTTTATGGAAGAAGAACGTGAAGAAAAAATATTTCGCATACGCCAACAAGACGGGCAGGCTGCTTAATGTTGGTGACGAAATATTTTATGAGGG
>CEOU01026534.1_pt1 | contig 10047 bp, 7 predicted proteins | sample 530731 | NCBI WGS metagenome assembly CEOU01 (sample SAMEA2620894, study PRJEB7988) | marine metagenome | isolation source: saline water (ENVO:00002010), including
AATACTGTATTTTCTGTAAATGTAATTGCATTCCATCCGCCTGCTGCGGTATGTGAAGCTGTATCATTTATAAAAAATGCTCCGTGAGAGCCATTACCTTTTTCACCAAGATTTTTTATACCCTGTAAAAATTTATCAGAATCATTTCTAATTGCCATTATACTATTATTTTTTCTAAGTTATTAATTTGTTTTGCCGTAGTATCAGAAGGAAGAAGATCTTTTGGTATTATTTCTAACTCTGCTTTAGCTTCTTCTTTTAATAATTCTTGAACTTTTTCTAACTGAAGTTTTCTTTCTGCAATAAGATCTGAATTATTTTTCTCCATTTGTTCTAAAGAATCTTTATCACCAGCTTGTTGTAGTTTCTGCATATCTTGCGCAAACTTCATAAACTCTTCTGAAGGTCTACCTTTTTCTTCAATATGACCTAACACTTTTTGAAGTGTATTCATATTTTTAGAAATTATTAAAGCAAATTCTTTTCCTGGTACATCTTGTACGCCAAAATGTCCATTCATTAAATCTACTAATTCTCCACACGTTGTTTTTAATTTTATTGTTGCCATTTTATATAAATTTAGTTTAGTTTAATTATTAATTAAGAGATTGTTATTATAGTGTCTCCTGCACTCCATCCCCAGATATAATACTGAGTTGTACTTGTTGCTAAAAAATGTAAATCAAAAGCTTGTCCAGAAGCTAATACTATATTATCATCAGTAGCACTACCCCATACAATACTAGATGTTTGAGATGTTTGATTTGTATCGTGATGTACTACAGCTCCATAAAACCCTGTAGTATTATCATTATTTACTCCTTGAATAGTTACATTATGTCCATCTGCAGCAGCTCCTGTACCAAAATAAAGTAAACGATAATATTCACCTGCCGCTGCAGGGTCAGGCATTGTAAATGTTCTATTATCACTAATATCTGGTATTATTACAGTTCTACCTCCATGAGATGAAAGTGTTATAGCTGTATTAGCATCTGATAATAAAACAGGCGCTGCTTGTGATATACCTGCATTTGCATATATATGAGAATTTGCTGTAATTGTTGAACTAGTAGTTAATGTACCAGTTATAGTAGTTGCTCCTCTCATTGTAGTTGCTCCTCCTGCTGCAATTGAAAGATATTCTGTTTGAGCACTATGAGAACTATTTGTTCGTATAGATACTCCACCTCCAGATCCTCCACTTGCATAATCACCACCATCTAAATATAAATTACCTCCTGCATTACTTCCTACAGACGCACCAGCAGCTATAGTTAAGTTTCCACCTGCCGCTCCTCCTGATCCACCTTGAGCACCTTTTATAGTACCTGCTAATCCTGCTGTTGTTCCTGAAGCTTCTTTAAATTCTACTGTGTGAGCTTTATAAGAGTTTGTATTACCTATTACAAGAGCTTTTGTAGTTGAACCTCCTAATGTTAATTGAGAGTCCAAAGATGGTACTGTTGGAGTACCATCACCAACAAATACTCTACCGCTATCATCTATTGTTACTCCTTCATTTGTTCCATCTCCACTAACAAAACTAGTTCCTGCTGAACTATTTAAATTTATATTATATGTAGAAGCGTCTAGATTACTATTTAAAGAACTTGTTGCAGCAGCTTTTAAATCTATAGCTCCTGCAGTATTTGTTATTGTAATAGAAGAATCTGAGCTTGCTAGTGTTCCTAATTGTGGAACTCCTGTAGTTGCATTACCTATTAGCAATTGCCCGTTTGATACAAATTGTGTTGATGAAATTGTATTTGTTGCACTCCCATATAATACAGAACCTTTTACAATTGATGTAAGTCCTGTTCCTCCTTTTGTTACTCCTAAAGTGTTAGTTGCAGTAGATAAATCTACACTAGTTAAAAATGCAGATGTTGTATTATCACATTTGCTAAGATCTATCCCTGCTTCTAATAAAGTTATTACTAGATTGTCTGAAGTGGTAGCTATTGTAATTTTTGTAGTATCTGCAGACTTTAACCCTTTTAAATTTATTTGATTATTATTTGTTATACTAGACCATAAAGACTCCCCTCCAGTACCAGAAGTTGTTATTGCTGGAAACATTGACTTAGCAGATAGTTTCCTAGCTCTTTTTGTATTTTTATTTGCTACTACAAAATAGTCATTTAAGTCTAAACCTCCTTTTAGAACTGAGGTTAATGAAGTTATTTCTGCCATTTTATTTTTATTTTAATATTATTAATTTCTTACTTCGACTGAGGTGCATTAAAGTCTGGATCTAAACTTATACCTCCACTTCCACCTCCACCTTGCGTATCTTGATTTCCATCTTCTAATTCTTCTCCATCTATTTCCAAATCTATTCCCCCAATTGTCAATGTACCGTCTGTTTCAGTACTATATGTAAACGAATCAGTATTATATAAAACAGTCGGCTCATTCCCTGGTAAGAAAGAACAAGGCTGACATGACTTGCAGTACTTAGTTGCAAATTTAAAAAATTTATCTAAATAATTCGTAGTATCACTGAAAACTTTGTCATCTTTACATAAATTCCAATTTTCAGATTTAACTCCATAAGGATTTCCACAACCATTTGCACAAGGGTTAATTACTTCCCATATTGTATTTGGAATAGTATCTCCTTGCCATGAAAACACTGAATCATACTTTACAATATCTCCTTGGTAATATATTCCATTGCCCATATAATTATCAGAATCGTACGTCCAAGTTTTACTACCTCCTGTTATCCATTTCTCTTCACATGTTTTAGGCTCATAATTTGGAGTTCCAGAATCTGCACAATTAAATATACAATCTAAGCCCTTTTTAGATACAAGATATTTTATAAATATCATTGTCCATAAAGCTAATTCATCACAAGAATCTTTTCCTCCTGTTATATTTTTATTATACCAATTTACAGATCCTTTCATTATACATTCTTCTAAATACGCAATTTGAGAATCTATTCTAGGGGGCAGACATATTTTATCTAGTTGATACTGACATATTTGTGTAGCCGCTCCAACAGGATCATCTGTACCAATAGTCTCTAAACCATTAGGTAAATACATACTAGTAGGAGCAGGGAAATGTAATAAAGGCCACATTGATCTAGGATAAGTAAATAGACCATCATAATTAGATGCATTAGGATCTGTACATCCTGGAAATTTACCTCCACCACCATCAAAACTAGTACTATAAATAGGATTACATTCTGGAGGATTGTTTGCTACATATCTTGCAAAATATTCTTTTCCTGAGATAATCATTTTAACTTCAAACACATAAACTCCATATCCTACAGATCCACTATTTGCTGTAAAATTTCCAGAAAAATAGAAATTAGTATTTGGCATCATAAAAGTTTGAATTTCTCCTGTTGTGCCATTCCATCCAATACCAGGAGCAGGAGACATAAAAAATGGAGAATCAGTACCTGTCAACTTCCATGTTGCATCAGGCGTTATCCCGCTAGTTTCTAGTGGAAAAGTTAAAGTATCTAAAGTTACTCCTTGTTCTGAAAATGTATTATGAGGAAGTTTATAGGCTTTTATAGTTGAGCCTAATTGAATTGTAACACCACCTCTTGCATAAAGAGTTATTTCTATTAAATCAGAATTTGTATTATTAATAGGTATTGTATTAGCTGGATCACTAGGACATTCAAGTCCTGTTTTTACCAAACCTATTTCAACATAACTATAATTACACATTTCAGAATTATGTAAAGTTGCTAAAGGATTGTAATTAGTAGCTGTTGGATTTAAACATCCTTCTATAAAATCTATACACGAATTATTATCTACATTTGCTGTAGGATCATAATTAGGAGCTTCTATATCAGTACACCCTGGAATAACTGGTACGCATGACCCATTATCATAAAGTGCATTACAATCATAATTAAAAGCTGTTGTATCTGTACATCCTCCAGTATTTAATATACTATTAGAATACGCTTTTTTAATCATTGATTGTGTACAATCTTCTTCTTTTATAAAAGTTTCTCCTGTATTTGTACATTTTGTTTTAGTATTTTCTACATAAACATGTACATAATCTCCTGCTTTAGCTAAATGAGGTCCAGGACCAGTTTTTGATTTTGATCCTATTTTCCAAGTTATATTTTCGTCTTTCTTTTTCCTATTTACTCTAACTGTTTTTACACATTTATTATCAGCACTTTTAGTAATTATAGTTATTACTTCCTCGTTACAGACATAGGTACAACCTCCATTATCATAAGTGGCATCTTTATCATAATTGTCAGCTAACTTGTCCATACATCCTCCGTACTTAACCTCAAATCTATAAACACTTACACAATTTGCTAAAGGAGCATTATTTAAAACTGCTACACCTACAGCATACCACCCTGGAGCTAAGCTACTAAATTCATGCTCTAAATCTGGGACACTAGCTACTGTTGTTGTTGGGCTTATAGCTAATACTTGTGCTTTAGTTTTATTGTTTGCATCTTCTGCTGTTCCTAAAGAATATAATTTAAATTGAAATGCCTCATCTGTATCTGTATTAATTACAGGTAACGCAGCAGGAAATATAGACCCTTTAAAACTTATTTTTCCACTGCTAGATCCACTTGAAGTTGCATGAGTAACTGCGCTACTTTCATTTATAATAAGATCTGCTCCTAACGCTTTACTTGTAGCAGCACTCATTCCAAAACTTAAACTTTTATAAGTTTCTCCTCTAGGACCTGCATCTAAACAAAATAAACATCCTGTATTTACATCTGCAGTTGAATCATAATCTAAACCACCAGAGTCTGTACATCCTTGCAATAACCCATCATTTATACTAACATTTTTACTTAAATGTATATAAGCTATTGTACTACAAGCATTAGCATCTGTTACTGTTACTTTATATGGGCTATCATTAGAAGTTGCAAAAGCAAGTCCTGTAAATTCATATTCTGATTCTGCTGAAGCAACTGTTGTAGATACTCCAGTTGTATTATTTTCAACTTTATAACTCCAATCTCCTTGACCTCCTGTAACTATAGCTTTTATTTTTCCTTCACTTGCTCCCCAATCTGCATTAGCTAAAGTAGTATTTACTAATTTAAGAGAAAACCCGTCACAATTAAGTGTGCAACAATTACCATCTAAAAATTTAGCAGGACTACTACCATCTATATATTTAGATGCAATTGTATTACCATCACAATCCTTATTAGTTGTTCTATAATATGCAGAATCTCCTTCACTTTTACATACATAAAATTCTGGTGCATCATCTGGAATATCATATAAGTTTTCACCATATATAAATCCATATGTATAAGAACTTGAATTAGCTTTAGATGCTAACTCAGAATTACTTTTTATACCAGTTTCATTAGATAAAGCTACATTTAGAAAGTGTATTTCTTGAGCTTTTGGAGCGGGGTGTAAATGTCCTACACCCCTTGGAGACATTCCTTTGTCTACATTTTTATTTGAAGAAGTTATTCCGTTTTTAACAAATACTTCATTGAGAGAATCTGAATTTATATAAAAAGCAAATGGAAGATTGTATGCAAATACTCCTTTATAATTAAATACATCATAAGGATCTGCTTTGGGATAAACCCCAACTAATAATTGATTTGCATTGCTTGAAATATCATCAACATCTACAGATAACATATTTTCATATGGGGAAGATGTTAATATAGAAGTTACACTATCTACAGAATTTTTTAATTTAGAATTTGTACCAGGTATTTTTAAAGTTATAGTTTTTCTAAAACCTGATGCAAATACTAAAATTAATTGTTTATTAGATGAAAGTTTTTTATTCCAATTTTTATAAGTTAAAGTTACATTACCTTCATTACCAAATTCTACAGTTAACTTTTTAGATTTTGACGTATCTATAACATTGACGATTTTATCATATTCTTTATCGTCTTTGTATCTAATATCTACAATTAACCTATTGTTATTTTGAAGATAAACTACTCCTTGCGCTAATTTAGGCATATTAGATGAAAATGATCCTGATGTAGCTATAGTAGCTGCACTAGAATATTTATCCCATCTAGGATCTAAATTAGATTTACTTATTGATACATTTTGTGTTTTAGCCATTCTTAACAGTTGCACCCGCAGCTACCAGAACATAATGCTTTAGCTGCATTATATGTGTCTAGTGCTTGAGATATGATTCCTTGATTAATTGTTACGTCATTTCCTAATTGACCCAAAAGGGTTCTTATGGACTCCATATATAAAAATATCTTTTGACTTATAACTAATTGATCGCTACATTTTGAATCACAATCTGTGCAATTTGTTAGATCTAAAACTTTTTCTGCTAAGCAACAATCTAGTTCACAAGAACTTAATATAGCTGCACTATCAGTATTGCCTAAAAAATCTCTAACTAATACTGTAATTATTCCAGGATCACTTCCTATAACATCTTTTACAGAAATTGTAAATGTATTTGTATAGATATCTCCATTAGCAAAATTAAGAATTGCTACTTCTGCATCAGAAACTAAAACTCCATTATTATAAATTTCAACTGCACACACATTCTCATTCTCTTCATATCCTTCTTCTTCACCTTCCTGTACATTTGCAGGAGCAGTTATATTATAAGTTAATAACCTGCAGTCTTCAGTTAGTGATAAGTTTATACTTGCCATAAATTAAAAGATTAAATAGATATAGGGGACCCGTAGATCCCCTTAATCTATATTGTTATTAACTATTATACAGTTGATGTAGCGAAAGTCGCATTTATAGCTCCTGAACCTAATTCAGAACCTAAGAAAGACATTCTCCACTTACCATCATTCTCGCAGAAAAATGCTAATTCAGCACCAATTGCTGTTTGATTATTAGTTGCTGTAGCAGCTATTGAAAGCCTATTGTGTGCTGCCGCAATAGTCATCTCACCTGCTCCAACGTGATTAACCACAGATGGATTCCAGCTATGACCTCTAATAACTTTTCTTTGATCTGTTAATCCGTCTCCATTGTTGGTTACAGGAATAACTAAATGTTGTGCTTCAAATGTATCACCACTACCACAAGTAAATGTAATAGTAGCACCACCATCTGCTTGCACAATAAATCTGAAGACTGTTAAAACTCCAGGATTTGCTTCTGGTAATACAATAGCTGATGCACCACCACCATCCCATTGTGACTCGTAGATATAATTATCTGCCATAGTAAATCCTGTATCTGTTGCAGTATCATCTTTTACAGAAACAGTTAACCCATTCCAATCACTAGTTGAAAACTTTAAGGATTTTTTTGAAAATTGATCTAATGCACTTGAAGAAGCCCCATTAGATACTCTTGCCGTATTTGCCATGTTTTTTATTTTTAAAAGTTTATAATTCTAATTAAACTGCTATATCAGTCATTGAAGGGAATAAAGCATTCAACTTTTCTACAAATGAAGTATCATCACCTCCCGTATATATAGTTGCTACACCTGCTTTTCCTGCAATAAATATTTCATCTAAGTTATCTACTCCATGAATTTGTCCGCTCATTGCGCTTCCATCTTTAGTAGCTACGATAGTTATCATATCATACGTACTTCCAACTACAGCCCCATTATCTGGAGTGTTAGGAAGAGATCGTCTGTTATAGTAACCATACATAATACCTTTCATTTTATCTTCAAACTTTTTAACACTATCATAAGTACCTACACCATTATCACCGTTAACTATAACAGCTGGAGTATAAGTTGAACCAGTAATGTCATTTTGAGTTGTAACTATTACACTTATTTGAACAGCATCACCATCCCAAGTATTACCTGAAGAAGTTGTAGTTGCTCCAGGAACATTACCAAAAAATGTTACTGTACCATCTGCTGGTGTACTAAGTGTAGCTGCGCCAGTAGCTGCAACTGCTTCGTCACCTGATGTACTACAGTCTTTATGTAACCAATCTGGTTTTGTAGCTGCTTCATAAGCTGCTTGAATTATAATATCTTGATTAGCTGGAGTTACACTATCTGTCATTGTAAAAGACATGTTAAAAAACTCTTCTGGTCCTTCACCACCTTTTTTTACAAATTTAAGTTCTACAACACCATTACCTCCTGCCGCTAAAGTTGAAGAGCCTGATATAACTAAATCTGCCTCACAATGAGTAGAAGTTTCAGCCGAACTACCATCAAAAACTATTACGTTTTTAGGGTTGATCCAGTTTGAATAAACATTTGGTCCTGTAGTAGTACCTTGAACGATTCTAAACATATCAGGATTTAACATAGTAGCTGGATTATAAATAATAGGTCCTTCGTCGTTACTAACGTCTAAAACCTCTATTTCTAAAGCTGTATCTGCCAACTTTCCTGCTGTATAGGCTGAACCAGCATTTCCTAGCTCTCCTATTAAAAATTGTCTTGCCATTTTAAATTATTTTAAAATTAATATTCTAATTTATTATTATTCCATTTGATCCACTTGCATAGCGTGGGTCTGATATCTTGGATCGGAAATTTCTTCCAAAATACTTAGAACAGCCAAAGCTACTATTTCTTCGTGAGTGTGTTCTGGAAGATCACAACCAATTCCCTCAGAAATATTTACCCTAACAGGTTCTCTTAAATAAGTCATTTTTAACCTATCTGTTATAAATAGATCATCTGAATAGATGTCTATATTATTTCCTCTCATGACAGTCAAAGGACTGCTATATTTTGTTTTATTAAATGGGTCCCCAACTAACTTACTTATGTCGTCGTGCTGAACCATTCTACAAGCATGAATTTCTCTTACATTAGAAGTTGTGCTTGGTACTCTTTTTACTCCTACATTTTGTTGATACTGAATTGGAGCATAAGACACAGTATCATTTTGATATCTACCTATAGCATGTACAACAGGCCCTAAAGATGCATCCATATTAATAACTGCTAAAGTATCTTCTAAACTTTGAGCATTTATAGCTATAATAATAGATTCTGGATAATTAAATACTTCTAAATTAGTAGGAGTATTATTATAATACCATCCCATATTCATTCCCCAATTTTCTGGTGCATTACCTAAATTCTCCCAAAAAATAGACATAGTTGGGCCTCCTGCACTAACAATACTATCTACAACCTCTTGTTGATTATTAGGATAAGCTACATCTTCATAATCTGTATTTTGCCATATTAACATAGGATCTACTTGTTCACCCCATGGCACATCTGGATCTGTTACTATCCAAATTTCATCTACATAAGTTGTACCATTATTAGCTATAAAATCTTTAAAATCTAAAACCCAAAAAAGGTTTTCATCTTGATCTTCAAGTTTATAAGATATTTTTGAGCAATCTGGTAACCTTCGTATTATAGCTGAAGCATTTATCATGTACATATAATTATTTGGTAAACTCCAACTATCTACATACAAAGCTCCATCTTGATGAGTATTTTCTCTTAATGTTTCTTTAAAAAATGCATTTGTTTCTACTTCTGTAACTAAAGTTCTTAGATCATCTCTTCTTTTTTGGGACTCTTCAAAACCTTGTCCATATTTATTATTTTGTTGAAACCGAGTAGTAACAAATTTTTGTATTGCTTTATTTAGTTCCCTATCAAGCTCACTACTCAATATTGTATCAGCGACTTGGGCGTTAATCTTGTCAACGCCCTGCATCACCGATCTATGCATTTCATTTATATTCACTATACTGTCAACTCTTTAAGTTTTGCTCTTAATATTGTCAATTTTCCAGAATTCTTTTTATCTTTTAAATGAATTATTGTGTCATCAATTGTGTCACCTAATACTTCATCGATAAAGATAACTTGATTTCCAATTTTTCTTAAAACTCCAGCTGAAACTAATTCTTCAACTTCTGCTTTCATTTCAAGATGCTTATCAGTTGCAATTCTGAAAAATCTTTTATGATCTTTTTCTTTTAAATCATATAAAGCGTTTTCTACTTGCTCTCTACTCATAATATCTGGATTTGTACTAGACATTAATCTTAGTACCCATGCCATCTTTTTCTTATCAGAAGAGATTTTAATAAACTCTTTATCTGCATCTTTTTTGCCTTGAATACTTAAATTCTT
>CEOU01019832.1_pt1 | contig 10035 bp, 15 predicted proteins | sample 530731 | NCBI WGS metagenome assembly CEOU01 (sample SAMEA2620894, study PRJEB7988) | marine metagenome | isolation source: saline water (ENVO:00002010), including
ACCCTTGAAGAAGGTATTCGTAAAACTTACAATTGGATTGTTGACCAAATAGAAAAATGAAAATATCAATAGCAGTTCCTACCTGGGAATCACACGGAAGAGGTGCCGAATTCATTAATGATCTTTTGAGAACTATTCAGGTTCAATCATTCAAAGACTTTGAAGTTTGTATATCTGATCATAGTTTAGATGATGAAGTCTTAAACGAAGTAAAGCAATTTGAGGACAAGTTTAAAATTGTTTATAAGAAGAATTCTAAAGATAGGGGAAAGGGTCCCCCGAATACTAATGAATCGATTAGAATGTGTTCCGGTGACATTATTAAAGTGATGTTCCAAGATGATTTCTTCTATGATACTGAAGCACTTGAAAAAATTCATGATGAGTTTGCGTCAAGTAATAGTAAATGGTTATTGAATGGATGTAATCATACTAAAGATGATGGATACAACTTCTACAATGAAATGTACCCAAGATGGAATGATAAAATTATAGAAGGTGTTAATACTATTAGTTCTCCTTCTGTATTATCCATGAAGAAAGAGTGTTTTGATCAAGTTCAATTTGATGAAAACCTAGTTATGATGATGGACTGTGATTGCTACTATAATCTCAAGGAAAATTTTGGAGATCCAATTTATCTTGATGATGTTTTGATTTCGAACAGAGTACATCAAAATCAACTTTCACTTCTATATGATGGTAAAAATTTAAAGAAAGAAGTTGACTATTGTCTTTCCAAATATTCTATTGTAAAATAACATACGAAGGAGTTAATTAAAATGCCTAGAAGTGATTACGAGGGTAAAGATCAAATTAGAACTTGGATTTCTAATGTAACCCCAAAACATAATAAGATCTTGGATATTGCAGTCGGAGAGGGTACTTATCTAAACTTATTCAAGGACCAAGAGAATCTAAAAGACTGTGAGTGGTATGGTATTGAAATCTGGGAACCTTGGGTTCCTAAGTACAAATTGAATGAAATTTATGATCACTTCTACTTGGAAGATGTGAGAACATTTGATTACAGTAAAGTTGGCAACGTTGATATCTGCTTTGCTGGAGATGTCATTGAGCATATGAAAAAAGAAGAAGCACTTGCTATGACCAACAAACTCCTTGATATCTCTGATAACTTGTATCTGAGTATTCCTATCATCTATATGCCTCAAGGTGCCGATGAAGGTAATCCTTATGAGGTTCATGTGAAACCTGATTGGTCTCATGAAGAAGTAATGGAATCTTTCCCACACATTAAAGGATTCTGGGGTGGACCTAAGATTGGAGTTTATCATTTACAGAAATGAATATAGTCACATGCTCTGATAAAAATTATATTCCTGGTGTCATTGCTCTCTATAACTCTCTACGGAAGGTTCATGGATCTGATTATGATTTTCATCTCTTAGCGGACGGAAAACCAGAAGACTTTAAAGTCTTTGAGGGTACTGGTGTTAATGTATTATTCAATCAGTCCTTAGATAAAAATCCAAAGGGTGGAGAGTGGAAAGAGGAGTTGCCTTGTATGTATTCAAGGGTTCTCATTCCTAGTTTATTTGAAGAAAAGTATGAAAGAAGTTTATACTTGGATGCAGACACTTTGGTGATTGGTGATATCTCTTCATTAGATAAAGTTGAACTGAAACATGAGATTGCTGCTCTACCTAACTTTGCTTGTTTTGCCCAACATAAAGCAAAGAATAGTTATCAATTTGAGAAGTGGGATAGACCTGACAGAGAACCATTGAATTATGATAGTATAAATTCTGGTGTAGTTCTTTTTAATAATAAAAAGTGGATTGAGAATGAAATGACTTCTAAGTTTATAGAAGTCATCAATGACGACAGAATCTCTGCCAAGTTTGTTGTTCAGGGTTATATGTCTATAATCCTAGAGGGTAAGTTTGATTATTTGGATGAAAGATATAATAAATCATTATCCAGTGATATATCATTCTTGAATATGGACAATAGAATTGTTCATTATATTGGTGGTAGGAGATGGAAAAAACCCTGGGAATATGGGGAAACAAATCTTAGATACATAAATTATTGGAAACAAAATTATCTTGACGGAAAAATTTTATGAAAGTCTTAGTTACAGGTGGAATGGGATTCATCGGTCGTTATGTTGTTGAAGAACTTCTTACGAATGGACATACTCCTATTATATTTGATCACCACAGAAGATTAGCAAAAGAATATCCTGAAGGTGTAGAAGTCTTTCAGGGAGATATTATGGATGACATTGCTGTCACTGAAGCAATGGCACATTGTGATTCTTGGATTCACTTAGCAGCTGTTCTTGGAACGCAAGAAACAATTAAAAATCCAAGACCTGCAGCAAAATCAAACCTTATAGGTGGACTCAATATCTTAGAGGCAGCAGCACAATATAATCTTCCAGGAACTTATATTGCTGTTGGAAACCACTGGATGAACAATACCTATTCTATTACAAAGACAATGATCGAAAGATTCATTGACATGTATAACAGGAATAGAGGCACAAAGGTTAATATTGTCCGTGTTGTTAATGCATATGGACCAAGGCAACTTGCAGCAGAACCATATGGTTGTGGTAAGGTAAGAAAGATTACTCCTGCATTTGCCTGTAGAGCACTTCTGGGTCAACCTATTGAAGTATATGGTGATGGCAAACAAGTCAGTGATATGGTCTATGTTGGTGATGTTGCCAAGGCCCTTGTCAGGGCAACAGAGAAAGCAAAGCAGGGTGTGGTATTCCCCCATGCCGTAGAGGTTGGTCCTTCGGAAAACAAAACTGTTGGTGAGATTGCCGAACTTATTAATGAGATTGCTGGTGGTAAATCTGAGATTGTGAACTTGCCTATGAGACCAGGTGAGAACGTTGGTGATAGAGTCACTGCAGACAACTCAACTCTTAGTCTTGTAGAGATGAGTCCACTTGATCTGGTCCCCCTGAGAGAAGGTATGGAAAAAACAGTTGCTTATTTTGATGAATACTTGAAGGAAACCAATCAAAAATGAACATTGAATTAAAGGACATATCTGGGACTTTTCCTTCTGAACCATGTGTGTTTGCTGCTTGTGACAGCAAATACTTCTTAGATCATGCATCTCCTTTTTGCAATTCTGCATATAAGGCAGATATGCCTTGCCATGTTCATGTTGTAAATCCAACTGAAGAAGTATTTGAACAGTGTGAAATCTACAAACAAAAGATTTCAACTCCACTTACTTTCACTTTTAATTACATGAACATTCCAGACGATGTTGATGCAATGAAGTGCACTTATGCTTCTTTGAGATTTTTTATTCTCCCTCATCTCTTAGAGAAGATTGAAAAGATTATGGTGCTTGATATTGACTGTATGGTGATGAAAAAATTTAGGTTCCCGGAAAAACCCTGTGGTTTGTTTGTGAGAGAACCAGTAACTTATCTTTCTGACTGGATTAAAGAAGGCACTAAGATTGCTGCTGGTATTGTATACTTTGATAACTCATACCTTGATAAAGCTAAGAAATTGATTGAGATTATCAACTCATTGCCAAAGACATGGTATGCTGATCAGGTGGCGTTGAACAAACTCCTTACAGAACACATTAATTATGAGGATGTATTTGTATTCAATGGTAATTTTATGGATTGGAACTTTTTAGAAGGAACAGTTATATGGACAGGAAAGGGTAAAAGCAAGTATGATAACCCTAGGTACGTTGCTATGAAAAAGAAGATGGCATTATGATAAAAAATGTTCGTGTATGGTTATGGGGTATAGTTGCTGAATTAGAGCATCAATTATATCCTTGGATTAATGAGTCTCCTCCCAATTGGGCTGTGGAGAGATACAATCTCGATCATGGCATTAAAGATGAATTTGAAGACCATATGTATTATGATTGGTTACGTAGTCAAGAACAAAAAATTCAAAAAATTGAACAGAACATCATTTTTATTGCGAAAGAACTGGAAGAACTAAAGAAATGAAATTATTTGCAGGACCTTGTTCACTTGAATCCAAAGAACTTTGCTTTGAAGTAGCAAGAACCATTAGGGATAATCTACCTACAGGTATTGATTATTACTTTAAGACTTCTTTTGCGAAGGAAAACAGATCCAGTTCTATAAGTTTTATGGGACATGGACTTGATTATGCAAAAGATGTTTTTACATATCTAAGAGCTGATGGATTTAAAATCATCACAGATGTTCATGAGACTTGGCAGGTAGAAGAGATTGCTCCATATGTGGATGCACTACAAATACCAGCATTCCTGTGTAGACAAACACCACTCTTACGTGCTGCTGCTGAAACTGGACTACTGGTAAATGTAAAGAAGGGTCAGTTCCTTTCCCCTAATGATGCTAAGAATATTGCTGATAAGTTGACATACTTTGGATGTTTTAATTATTATCTCTGCGAACGAGGAACATCATTTGGATACAATAATCTTGTTGTTGACTTTCGGTCTATACCGATTATGAAGCAGTATGGAAAAGTGTGTTTTGATGCTACACACTCTACACAACTTCCTGGAGGATGTGGAGATACAACTGGTGGAGAGAGGCAGTATGTTGAACCTCTTGCCACCAGTGCACTACTCTGGGGAGCAGATGCTTTGTTTATGGAAGTTCATCCAGATCCATCAAAAGCATTATCTGATAAGGAATGTCAGATTCCTTTAGATGAGTTCCCCGCAATGATCCGTCGCATATTTAAAGTCAGACAATGTATCAACGGAGAAGATTGAATGTTTCGTTTCATATGTATGAATCGGAATATCATTATCAATAAATCTTAGTTGCTCAAGTCTCTCTACTTCTTCAAGTGGGGAGACTTTTAGTTTGTGGTAATTCTCAAGAACTCCTCTCTTGTATCCATAGATTCCCAGATGACCCCAGAAATCATCAGCGTTATATGGGATAGGATTTCTACTGAAATATACTGCTCTACCCGATAGACTACGCACTACCTTACATTTGGATGGATCATTATATTTTTCTGGGTGATGCTTACTCACAGGTGTTACTACATCACAATCAGGATTATTTGTCATAAAGTCTGACATTTCCAGGATTGCTTCTGGTGAAATGAAAGGTTGATCACCCTGAACATTGATAAAGTTATCTTCGGATAGACCCTTTACCATGTTTGCAATTCTATGAGTTCCACTATCAGCATTTCTCTGATCATGAATCACATAAACATTCTGATGAGTTTTACTGTTGAAACTTACAGTTTCTGCAATGTGTTGACTGTCTGTAATCACATAAGTTTTTAGACCTGTCTTTACACATTGATTGACAACTCTCTGAACAATAGAAATTCCTTTAATGGTTCTGAGAGCTTTATATGGTAGTCTGGTGCTATCAAGTCTGACTGGTATAACTAGTGCATTCTTCATGATATTTTTTCCAAGTGTGTTCGTAATCTGATTTGTTATATGAACCTATTCCGTCGTGGAACCAAGGTCCTCCTAGTGTGAAATGAATGTTTGATACGTCTTCTTTATATTCGTATTCATCCGCCAACCAATTCCAAGTCTTTGGAAGTTCTCCAACATTTGATGCCCACTTAAACTGATGTAAGTCTAACCCATGTGTAGTGTTCACATAATCAAGTGTAAGATTTTGACACTTGCTATTGTTGAACATCATAAGAGAAGACCAGTTCTTCATCGTGTACGGTGTTTGTTTTTCTCCATCAAACTTTCTCTCTGACTTTGGAATGTATTGATGTTTAACAACCATCACATCATATGTATCGTCTTGAAGATTCCATAGTTTTGTGATATCATCTTGGAAGAGCATATCACAATCCATGAAGATTGACCATCCCTTATATTCGGATAGATATGGTGTTAAAAACCTTGAGGTTGAGAAGTCAGTGGAATCTAATGGTCCTCTTGGTCTAGTTAGAATCCCTTTCAAGTGTTCTCTTTTTATAAGTGATATAGATAGTGGAGATGATGAATATTTGTTCAAAGAGTCAATCAACAAAGAAGTTGCTGCTCGTTCTCTCTTGTCATAACCAATAAAAATCTTTATCATTTTAGTGTCAACTTTACCATTAATTATAACTAAAAAAGCATGAAAAATCAATTAGTAGAAATCATTGAAAAATATGACATGAATGGTTTCAAGGGAAGATATGATTCTTCTGGAAGACATCTTGGTGGATGGGGCACTGATAAGAATGATTGGCACGGATATTGTGATTACTATGTAGAGGCACTTACAGAATTTAAGGATAAGGAAGTATCTCTGTTGGAACTTGGAACTAACTATGGTTGCTCTGCTATTTTGTGGCACGACTTTCTTCCGAAATCTAAAATGCTTCTCCTTGATATTCAGGAGACTATGAATCCAAAGTGTTGGGACATCATGGATAATGATAGATTCACATATGCTAATTGTGATGCATATGATGAAGAGACACCATCAGAAGTTGAGAACTTGTTCCCTGATGGATTTGATATTATCTTTGATGATGGTCCACACACTGTGAAGTCTCAGAAAGAATGTATTGAGTATTATCTTCCAATGTTGAATAACAATGGAACCATGTTTATTGAAGATGTTCAGAGTGTTGACGACTTTGATGAGTTGCAAAAATCTTTTGATGAAACAAAAGAAACTCTTGAGGGTAACTATTCATGCGAAAGAGTTGACCTGAGACATGTCAAGGATAGGTATGATGATCTGATTTTTGTTATCAAAAGAGTTGATGAATGAAGAAAGTAATATTATGTACAATGACGAGGAATCATCTTAGGTTTTTGATTCCTATGATCAAAACTTTATGTGACGGAGGGCATGAAGTTTTACTGTATACTAATTTTGGTGAGATAGTTAATGATACTCTTTCATACAAGATCAATGAGTTTTCTGAAAAGTATGAGAAATTCTATGTCTTAGATTTGAGTGATGAGAAAAGATTGATAGAATATTCTATTGATGCTAATTCAATGCTGGTTACTTCTGGCACAAGTAATGTTTACCATAGTATTGACTACAATCTTTGCAAAAAAGTTAAGTGCAAGACTTTTGCAATACAACATGGAATATCTCAGGAAGGAATAACCAGGTTATCAAAGTATCACTTCAGTGCCGATCACGTTCTTCTTTGGATTAAGAAGGAGAATCTACTTGAAGATGTAACTACTCCGATAGAAAAGTTTATTTCTGTTGGTGTTCCCAATCACTTCTATCGTCAGGCAGACAGAGTAGAAGGTAGCAAAGTATTTCTTTTCACAAATGGGTTTGATAAACCAAACTCTGAAGATATAAAACTGGAAACTCACGGCGGAGAATGGTCTGGTATCTACACAACAAAATGGAAAGAGGAAACTTGGAAGAAGATAGAAGAATTGTCTGAAGGAACTTGCTATTACGTTAGGCATCCAACTACTATTGGTGGAAGATTGCATCCTACACTGGAAAAAATTCTTACAAAAGAAAACAAGATATTGGTAGACAATGTTTGGTTATCTCAAAATAACCTGAATAGATCTGATTTATATTCTCTTGGGTCTAAGTATTACGTGACTTATCCATCCAGTTGTTGGGTTGATTGTTTATTAAATGATGTTGACTATGAAGTCTTTGTGGATTATAATACCAACGTAGATATATTACTTGAAGACTCCCTAGAGGGGTATGATAAAACAACTGAAATCTGTAACTTGCTATTAAAATGAAACAAGGAAAAGTCTGGGGTATGACTGAACTAATCTGTGCAAATCATGCACTGGAATTTCATCGTATCGATTTTAAGAAAGGTGGTGTGTGTTCTAAGCACAGGCACAAGTTCAAGTGGAATGGATTTTATGTTGTCTCCGGCAAACTTTTGATTCGTAACTGGAGGCACTGTCAGGATCTTGTTGATGAAACTATCCTTGGACCTGGAGAATATAATGCAGTTGAACCTGGATACTATCACCAGTTTGAAGCACTGGAAGATGGTCTAGCTTTTGAGATTTACTGGGCAGAGTTTAATCATAATGATATTGAGAGAGAATACTCTGGGTTTGATAGAAATGTAAGACCTGATGGACGCACCTCAAATGACTGATACATACACATATGTGATTGACATTGACGGCACCATCTGCAATACCACCGGAATGGATTATGAAAACTCTACTCCAATCCTAGAAAGAATTGAGCAGATCAATATACTGTATGATCTAGGTCATAAGATTATTTTTCTGACTGCTCGTGGTATGGGACGAAATGGTAATTCTTATGAATTGGCAACGAATCAATTCTTTGATCTTACTAGTTCTCAACTAAAAAAATGGGGATGTAAGTATCACGAACTGCACTTATCGAAACCTGCCGGTGATTTTTATATTGATGACAAAGCAGTAAAAGACTCTGATTTTTTTGATCAACTATGACAGTAGCATTTAATTATCTTGGTAAACTGGGACAACTTGGAAATCAGATGTTTCAGTTTGCCGTAACTCTGGGCGTTGCACGATATACGGGTGTCACATATTCAATTCCAAATCATGATGAAGTTCTTGTTGATGGATTTGGTAATAGATTGAGGATTGAACTGTTTGATTGTTTTGATATCAAACCAGAAAACACTGGTATTCTTAAAACAGAATATGTTGTTCAAGAGAAAGGATTTGAATTTGATGCCTCTGTTCTTAGTAGCAGTAGACAAGTTGACTATACTCTGCATGGATACTTTCAGACAGAAAAATATTTTAAACACTGTGCAAGAGAACTGAGAGAACAATTTACATTCAAGAAACAGATTGTTGATGAGTGTGAGGAAATTGTTGAGAGTTGCTTTAATGATCCAATTGGTCTTCATATTCGTAGAGGAGATTATTTAATCAACTCTGATAATCACTACAATCTGGGTCTTGATTATTATGAAAATGCACTGAAGAAGTTTGATGCCAATAGGCAAGTAGTTATCTTCAGTGATGACCCTGATTGGTGTATGGAACAATCACTGTTTGCTGATGACAGATTCATTGTTTCTCAAGCAGCAGGTCCATATCATGATCTATACATGATGACTCAGTGTAGTGATTTTATTATTGCCAATTCTACATTTTCTTGGTGGGGAGCATGGTTAGCAGATAAAGGAAAAGTTATTGCTCCTAAAAAATGGTTTGGAAAAAACAACGCACACTTAAATACAAAAGATCTATATTGTAAAGGATGGGAGGTGATTTGATGGAAAAAAATAAATCTGCTCATAAACTGAAAGGTCTTCCTCCAGTATATTATTTGAATCTGGATGAGCAACCAGAGAGAAAGGAGTATATGGAGAACCAGTTTGAGTACTGGGGAATTGAAAATTATACTCGTGTTTCTGCCTATGATGGTAGAGATGGTAGAGACCTTGGTGATATCTTAAAGGGTAAGTATCCTGATGGTATGTCTTCTAGTGAAGTGGGATGTACAACCTCTCATCTTAAATTGATGAAAGAGTTTTTAGAAACTTCTGATGCACCATGTGCTTTGGTTATGGAAGATGATTGTGATATTTCTACGGTATCTTATTGGGACTTTACCTGGAAAGATTTTTACTCAAAAGTTCCATATGATTACGATGTAGTTCAACTGGCAATTATTAACCCAGCATCAATTCATATGAAGATTCACAAGAGATTTATTAATGATTTCTCTACGGCGTGTTATATGATTACTCGTCGGCACTGTCAGAAGTTGATGGATCTTCATGTCCGTGGTGAAAAGTATAAGATTGATAATGGAGTTAAACCTAGAGCAGTAGCTGATGATTTGATTTATAATTCTGGGAATACTTTTGCAATTCCTTTGTTCCTGTATAAGATTGATATGGGTTCTTCTATTCATGATGACCACGTTGATGTGTTCCACAAGTCTAGTCACGATGGTCTGTGGCAGTTCTGGAAGAATCCATCCACAGATTTGAAATGGAATGAGATTTTTGACTATGATCCGTATTTTTGCAGACTTCCGCCAGGATTTGAAAACAAGTGATCTTGACAAGACTGTTACATTACTATATAATATTGTAACAGTTCTTTACACAAGAC
>CEOU01026112.1_pt1 | contig 10017 bp, 5 predicted proteins | sample 530731 | NCBI WGS metagenome assembly CEOU01 (sample SAMEA2620894, study PRJEB7988) | marine metagenome | isolation source: saline water (ENVO:00002010), including
AAAATTACTGGAACGTCTAAATTGCCAGGGCAGGGAAGAAAAGTGCACATGACAGAAATCGGCGAAGGCGGAGGCTTGAAAATGTACACTTTTCAAAAAAGAGGAGGTCAATGGAGAGAAATTGGACCTGGGGGCAAGCTATCTCATAAAAGCGGAATAAAAGTTTGGAACTTTTCTGTTAGCAATGGTCAACCAACTGGGCTTCGTATGTCTCGAGGAACAACTGCAGAGTCTGAAGCAGGATTTCCAGGTTTTAGCGCGTCGAATAGTAAAATGCTGATGGGTGGACTTGGTAAAATATTAGCTGCAGGATATCAAGTTGGCGGAGGAGTTTTTAGTGGCGTGCCCTCAAAACATCGCAGAAAAGCTTTAGATAAATATGGATATGCTTCGGGCGGTTTAGACTTTTTTGATCCAAGACTAAGTTCAAAAGCGCATGCAAATGATCCAACTTTACTTGCGATGCGAGCGGAGTTTGACAAACAAAGAAATAAAGATATTCAAAAAAGATTTGCAAGACAAGCAAAAAGAGATCAACTAACTCAAACAGTTGTCGGTACAGCGGTTAGCATGGGGTTAGCCGAAATGACAAGCGGTTTTCAGGGTATCAGGGCAGCAGGACGCGGAATACGAAAACAATATGGACAGATAAGGTCTAGATTAGAGTTGGGGCCTGCAATTGAGGCTGCGGGAGGCAAAGAGGCGTTTGCAATGCAAGAAGGTTACCCAAGTTACAAAGACTATATTCAGTCTCAAGATTTTATGGGCGGGCCGCGCGGTATGGTTGGCAGTAATATAGGAACTGACCCTGGATTTACTCCTAAATTTAGACAGTCAAATTTTGAATATTTACGTAACATATATAAGTATAACATGAATCGATTTAGAGAACATGGAGGTAGCCAGAACATGAGCAGGCCTGTGCCTGCCGTTGGGCCGTACCAAGTCACGCCATCTTCTCCGACTGATTTATATGGAAACCCATTTCAGCAAAACTTACTTATGCCGCCTGACGAGGTTAGAAAGCAGGAGCAGCTACGAAGACAACGAGGCAACAATTTGATAGCTCCTAAAAACAGGGTATCACCAATCGGGAGCGCACCTAATGCGCCAGGTGAGGGTCAATATGCTCCTATGCCTCGAAGCCCTGGCCCCAGCTTAGACGCGATAGAGTTTCTACATCAAGAAAGCTCCAGAACGTTAGAAAGAATTGAAAAAGCTCTAAAAGAGTTCGAGGGAATGTCGGAAGGTAGAAAAAATTTGCGCAGGATACGCGGGTTTATGGATCGGTCAGGTTATCAGCGTGGCGGCTCAATCGATAACATACCCGCAATGCTAACTGGCGGAGAGTTTGTAGTAAACGCGGGAGCAGTAAAAAGATACGGAAGCAATACACTTCAGCATATGAACCGCGGAGGTATGGTTGGAAATCAAAAGTTTGTGCCAGCAGATCAAAACGGATCCGCCAAATCAAGCGGCGAAGCATCGACTTCAAACAATAATAACACTGTAAATATATCTGTCAACATGGGAGCAAATGGATCTCCAGAAATAAGTGAAGATGCCTCAGGCACTTCGCAAGATGGCGCAAGAGGCGGCAGAGAGCTTGGCAGAAAAATAAGAAACGCCGTGTTATCAGTAATTGAAGAAGAAAAAAGAGTAGGCGGAAAATTACGAAACGCATACTCTAAAGAGCAATAATAAATAATGAAAAATGCATCGCTATCATATAATCAGCTTGTCTATGTTAATGGAACTGGATTGTCTGGAATTCAAAGCGTCGAAGGCAATTACGGTGTAAGAGAGCAAAATGTAAACTTTCTTGGATTTGGTTATGTTACAGGCTTGATATCTCAGCCAATGCAAGGCAACTTTAGTGTTTCGCGCGCGTTTGTTAGCGAAGACCCATTTTTAAACTTGACTGGTGATGGGCCAAGCTTTGCTTTTAGTGGAAGCGTGTTCTATGAAATGCCAAATGTTGGAGGAACTCTTGACAATAATTTCAGTGGATGTTTTGGTTTTCATAGTGGATATTTAAACTCGTATAGCATATCTTGTGGTATTGGCGAAGTACCTTCTGTGACCGTTGGCATTTCTGTATACGGCGATCTAGGACCTGGAATCGATGCAAGATATAATGGTGGAGATGCTGTTGCAGACAATCCTACAATACGCGTTCCTGATAACGGAGGAATTGTTTTGAGTTGTGATGGCTCAAGCACAAACAGAGTTACTTCGTTTACTCATAGTATTGATTTGCCAAGAACAGCTTTGTATGCGCTGCCAAACACTTCGGCAGCAGATCTTACAGCAGACAGCGTCAAATGGAAAATGCCTACACAAGTTGATTTAACTTATCCTGTTGAGTCCACAACAAACTTTAGTTTAGAAATCGATGACTACGAAACAAAAAATTTATATGGAGCTTTAACTGGCATACATCAAAACGACGTAGATATAACTATCAATGACTCTGATGGAAGTCAAATTGTAAAATTTGATTTAACAAAGTCACGGTTAATATCAGAAAGTTTCGAAACAGCCGCAGATGGAACAGTAGTTGTGAACTTAACGTATAAAAAATATTCAAACAAAAGATAATGGCTTTTTTAAAATATGAAGATGTTGTGGTCAAAGTGGGCAATGAGTCAATATTTGCTGACGCTGCAAGTATAAATGTCAACGCTTCGGTTGCAGAGTCAAGAAACATATATGGAGAAATAGAAAGATATGCGCCGACTAATGGATTGCGCGGCGAATTAAGCTTTGAGTATTACATGACTGGAGGTATTCCAGAGTATTTGAACATGACAGGCATTCCAGACTCAGAAACAAGTGCGGGGACTTTTGCTAGCTTGGATTTTAGTAATGCTTATGCTAGGTCATACAATTTAAATGTAGAGCCTTATTCGCCAGTTAAAATAGATGCTTCATTAGATTTTTACAGCGCCTTAACTAGTAATATTGCGGCAGACAGCGTAAGCCCGACGTCGTTGTCTTACTGGAAAAACCAATATGCTCACGGTATTAGATCTTACGTTTTGGGCGCTCCTTCAAACATAAACAGCACGCTTTCAGTTTCTTATAGTATTAATGCAATGCGAAATCCTGTTTATTTAGTTGGCGAGACAACTCCCGCAAGAGTTACAAAAGAAGCCGTCGAGGTTAATATGACTTTACGGGGCGATAATATTGGCGAGTTTTTGTTAGTTTCTGGCAGGCACGCAGAAATAACTTGTCATATGTTAGACATGAACACAAACACAACACTAGATAAACTAAGGTGTAGCGGCCAAATTACGCAACAACAATTAACAGTTTCCTCGCAAAACTATTTAAATGGTGTAATATCTGTTAGGCAAGTTTTTCAATAATGAAGGTAGATTTTGACGTATCTGGATGGAGCAAGGATCGAACTTATGAAAAGTTCGACGTTGTATTTTTTTCTGGAGACCCTGAAACAGGCTGTAACCCATTTGAGTCTGGGTACTATTATGCTACTGCATCAAGTAACGGTGGCACAAATTCAACTCTTGCCCCAACTGGCGTTAGCGCGAAGTGGACTAGATCTTTTCCTAGTACGCCATCTTATAATTCTTCAGTATCCTTTGAAGCTAAAACTTTTAAAAATTTTTTTGGTAACGGATACTATTCGATAGTACCTAAAAGTCACAATAATTTAGCTATAAATTATAATTTAAATTTTAATGGAAGAACTGAAAAAGAGTCAAAAGCTATTTTACATTTTTTAAGCCACAAAGCTGAAGAGCCTTATACTGGTGCAGGATCTGGTATTGTTGGTGCATTGCCAAGTAATGCCACAATATATCAAGGAGAAGAAGTTTTAACTGGGTTTAACTTTACGCCATTTGAGCCTTACAATCAAACAGGCAGATATTTCTGTGACACTTTTGATCATGAAGAAAGTTTTCCTAATGTCCACAATATTGCTGCTAACTTTAGCAATGAAAACGCATCATTAACAAATTGGATGAGCCAAGTAATTCCGTTTGATAACACTGCTAAATATTGGGCTGCTGGTGAAACTTATAATAAATTTGATATAGTTTACTATAGTGGCCACAACATATCTAATCACAGTGGCTATTATTATAATTCTGGAGATTCGGACGAAGTTACCGCTACAACTTCAAATGGACCTGAGGGCGCAAATACTTTATGGACAAAAAATGTTTTTTATTTTAACCCTTCTTCTTTTTCTATTCCTCAAGAACCGCGCATATTAAAAAGCGACTTAAATAGAGACTATGTTAAAAGGTGGAACGATGGAATAAACACTAATCTGCTTAATGTAAATTTAAGTTTTGAGGGAAAATCTGAAGCAGAGGCTAAAGCTATAACTCACTTTTTAGTTAACAAAAAAGGTTATGAAAGTTTCAAGTTTTCTCCGCCTAAGCCTTATGACCAAGATAATAAATTTTTCGTTTGTCAAAATTGGACTGACAGTTTTATTTTTAGCGATAATCGATCTATCTCGACAAAATTTGCTGAAACACCTATAGACTCAAAAAAAGTTTATGAAAATTTTAAAACTTATATTTTAGATACGCACGGAAAACCAGTGGCACCGCTTGCCGATACAAGTTCTGTGCATGAAATTAATTTTGGAATATTCATGACTGGATTTCACAGTGGAACTGGATTTTATTTACTCAATAGCGGCGATATAAAAACTATTTCAACTTTATCTTTAACTGGAGAGCACGCACGTTCGGGCGTTTATAAATTCAAACGAAATACTGATCCAAGGATTACGATAGATGGTGGTAACTCTGCGACTTTTGAGCTTGACCGAAAAGAAAGTGGCTTTTTTGAAGTAGAGTTTTCTACAACTGGAAAAAGCGGAGCAAGAAATTCTTGGTTTACTAACGATTTAGACACTGATGGATATTTTTATTATTTTTCTGGTCATGGCGGAGCTGGCTACTCTGCTCCCGCTGGTTATGACGGCTTTCCAAGGCCAAGCCAAATTACCGTGACAACTAAAAGTGTTTTTGGCACTAGCGACCCTAGTGGCGTTTTAAAAATAAATTTAACAGGTAATGCTGAAGCGTTAGATCCAGGTGCTATTGGTAAGTTTAGAGTTGGTGAAACAACGTCGGATCTTCTAGATAATTTTATAACTGGATATTGGACTTACACAGAGCCGTTAACTGCGACTGGAATTATTCTTGAAGTTTCTGGCTCAGCGCCGACAGCCGTTGACCCACACGGAGCCACAGGTATATTAGTTGACGAACCAACGGGCACTACAGGATTTAGTTACTTAGCGTATCCTGGTAGACCAAGATATTTTAGAATAAGAACTCAAAACATAGATTTAATTGGAGGAAATATTCATGGTGGTGAGGCTAGAACTGTCAACTATACTGATTGGGCGCAAGCTAGCGCAACAACCACAAATACAGCTTTAAATGTATTTGTTATGTCCCCAAATTTTTTAAAGGTTAATCGGATAGCGGGCGTTGGGGATGTATCTTCTGCACAAAGAAATTTTATAAGATCTAATATTAATTTAAGAACTGAAGCTGAAAAAGAATTAGATAGATTACAAGCAATTAATCCCGAGATAACAATTGATGTTTTTTCTAAAATAAGATTTATTTTTGGCCCTAATTTAACTGTGTACTCTGCTGACACAAACGTTCCCGCTGTAACTACAAGCACAAAATTTACCAGCGATTATGGAGGAGGGTTGGATCCTGTCCCTATACAAGTTTATATACCAAAAACAACTTCGATTATTGGCGCAGGTGGCAAAGGCGGTAATGTTGATTCTGCTAGAATATATGCTGGGGAGACTCCGCCAAATCCAAGGCTTCAATGCCCAGTGTCTTATACTGTAGACGCTAGTCAAAAATCTGCTTTATCCAGTGCGCAAGTAAGATTAGGCTCATTACCAGAGCTTACGTCTGAGTATCTAATTCAACAAGCTCCAGTTTCATCTAGGTATCTTAGCGGAAAAATGGATGGCAGCTATATCGTTGGAAATGCACCAGGAAATGGAGAAGATGGCGGCACTGCACTTGAAATTCATTCCGATTATGCAAGCTCAACTGTCGACATTTACAATAATGGCTTTATTGGTGGTGGAGGTGGCGGAGGTGGAGCTGGAGGCACAAGGACCAGTAATCTTATTGGATTAAAAATTGAAGAGCCTCATTTTGCTCTTGGAGATAACCTTTTCTCAAGCAGTAGATTTAGACTTCTTCCTTATTTTAGGAAAATGGATTCTAATTTATTTGGGACAAAAGTAAGAGACTATTTTCGGAGCCTGCTCCGCGATCCAGAGACGAATGAAACTACAATGGGTATGACGTACCCACAACCGTCACTTCAAAACAGAGTCATAGCAACAAATGAAGTTCCAGATTTTCAAAATGACAAAGTACTTGATGTCAATAAGGACGGTTGGCAAGATGATACTGTAGTTTTTGAAGCTCGACCTGGTGGCGGAGGCGGAGGCGGTGCAGGATTTCGAGAAAGTACTTATGAGTTTTCTAAAGATAATAATACTTATGCAGACTCTAGAATATTTCAGGCTCAAGGCGGAAGCCATGGAATGCCATTTTTATCGCCGATGAATGTGCATGGAAACAGAACTATCGAAGTAAATATAAAGTCAAATCCTGGAAAGCCTGCTTCTGTACAAATGCCTTTAACTGTTCAATCCAAAGTCTACGCAGGTGGCATGGGAGGGCTTGGCGCAGCATCACCACTTGGCGAAAATTATAAGTTTACAGATCAAACTTATTATATGCATAACCCAAGCGGCTTAACGTTTTCGCATCCATCAACTATTGCTAGTATGCGAAATGACGGTGGTGCAGGCGGACTAGGAGGCGGTTTTGGTCAAGACGGGCGCAATGGATACCATCCTATACAAAATTATTCTACAAGATATATTAATGCACAATATGGACCAGAGCCAAGAAACTTTGGTTTCGGCGGTACGGGAGGTTTGTGTATTGATGCTAATGGGGCTATATTAAATTTTATTGGCGGACACATTCCCAATAGTGGATTTGATAATAAAACAGAGCAAGACAATAAAAATTCAGAGCTGTACAGAAATAAGTATGCCAGCCGTGGAAGGTATCTTACCCCAAAATACAAAAGTGCTACAACAATAGAGACCTCTGGCCATCACACGATTGGTTATATTTCTGGGCTGAAAGGGACGCTGAATGCAGATGGCAGTGAAGGAGACACTATAAACTTCGACGGAGTAAACAAAAAATTAAATAATCAAAGCAATGCGGTTAATGGATCTTATCCTGCTTGGAAAGCTTTTAATCAAGTTGTAAAGGGTAATTTTGACAATTATATGTTAATGGATCAAGGTTCGTTTCCTTATTATATAATTTATGATTTTGGCGTTAACAACAAAAAAAAGGTATACACTTACACAATAACCAGCGCTGGAGCGAGTCCTGAATATTATAGCGACAGTACTTACAAGCAAATATTTGGAGAAGTCTTTTCGCCGACGCACTGGAAACTTTTTGGATCAAACGCTTCGTCTGATGTGCTGTTGCGTGACTCAGATATGACCCTTTTAGATGAGCGGAGACACGAAAGTAAAATGCCTAAATTACAGCCAGTTCAGGAAGGTGCATCAGTTTTAGACGCAAATTTTTTACAAGATAAAGACTTACAGGATGACCTGGAAACAGCACAGGGAGACAAGCATAATTCATACGTTTGCGTGCCTGGCGCTTTAAGAGATTTTATTGTTGGTAAACCTGGTGTTTATCGATATTATATATTTAAGATACTAAGTGCAGATGGTAATCAAGGAAAGGTCAAGATTGCAGATTTAGCATTTCGAGATATAAATACAAACTACGCAGGATTTATTAAAATATGACGCAAAGATCTAACAACAATCCAAGATTAGGCGGTAATCCCGAACCTTATGAAAAAATTAATACTTTAAAATTAAATGAAGAACTTCAATCTTTAGAGGGATCTATTATTATTGAGCTGTTTGAGATTGACACCGCAAGGTATGGAGGGCAGATATATAGATTTCATGCTGGAGAAATAGTAAAAGGAGAAATTTCATTTGGTGGCAAGAGTTATAGCCCGTTTCCTTTAGAGGTTGAAGGATTCGAAATTAAAGGCGACGGAACGCTTCCGCGGCCAAAAATGACTTTAAGCAATGTAGATGGATTTGTTTCAAATATAATTAATGGAAAAGATGACTTTGTTGGATTAAAGACAACAAGAATTAGAACTTTTTTGAAATACCTTGATGAATCTAATTTTATAGATAATATAAACCCATTTGGGGTTCCAGATGAAACTGCAAAGTTTCCTAATGAAACGTATTTTATAAACAGAAAAGTCTCTGAAGATAAATATTCAGTGCAATTTGAGCTATCTTCAGAGTTAGAGTTAGAATCAGTACAATTACCTTCAAGGACGGTCCACGCAAACTATTGTCCGTGGATTTATAGAGGAAAAGGTTGTAACTATGGAAATACTAGTATTCATACGATTGATGATTGGTATAATATAATTGAAAATGGAGAGGTAGCGCCAAACGTATTTGGCTGGCCAATTGCGGACTCAAATAATAACAAGTTTAACGGATCAATTTACAACATTTCTACTGCTGGAAATGCACCCTGGAAATCAGACTGGGATACTCCTTATAGTGACTCTGGCTTTTATGATGCGACAGGAATATACACTAGTGGAGACTATGTTAGAATTCCAAGCACTGAAAATGATGAGGTAATGTTATATTTTGTTGCAAAGCCTACAGGTATTATGGCTCAAAAAGCGGGAGATCCTACATATAATGTAACTTATAACAACGTATCTGGCAAAGACCCAAGAAATGATACGGCTAACTGGGTACAAGACCAGTGTTCTAAAAATTTAACTGGTTGCTTATTAAGGTTTCAATATTCAACAAAAGGTTTACCATACGGAGGATTTCCAGGCACAGAAAGGTTTCCGTATGGATAAAAAAATAGAAAAGCTTCTTATAACTCACGCCAATTTAAACAAAAACGAAGAATGTTGTGGATTTATTGTTTTAGATACTTTTAAAAAATTACTTATTATACCTTGTGATAATATTTATCAATTTCCAAGGCAAGGATTTAAAATTTGCCCAAGGCAGTTTTTAAAAATAAAACAAAAGCATGAGATTGTTTGCATGTATCACTCGCACCCAGATGGAGATCATGAATTTTCTCAAAAAGATCTTGAACAATCAGAAGAATTGTGTTTGCCAATATGCGTGTACAGTTTAAAAACAGAGGAGTTTAATATTCATTTTCCGAACAGTTGTGAGATCAATGAGTTTATTGGCAGAGATTATGTTTATCATTTCCAAAACTGTTGGAAGCTTGTTTATGACTATTATAATTCAAAGAACAAATTAATTGACAAAAACTTTAATTTTTACTTAAAACAAGAGCAAAACGGCACTTATTCAACACAAGCTATTTTAAGAATTACTGACTTTTTTAAAAGAAATAAAATTAAAAAAACATCACAAAACAATATAATGACAGATGATTTAATTGTCTTTCAAGCAAGTAAAAAAAATTTTTCACATTTTGGGATTGCGTTAGAAGATAACGAGTTTATGCATCATCAAGAAATGTTTTTGTCGTCAAAAGCTTTGCTAGATGATAGCTATCTAAAAAAAATACACAGTATATATAGAATTGAAGGCTAATTTTAGTGTAACAATTACCAGGATCAAGGAATGAAAAAGGTTAAGTTACACGGCAAAATAGGCAAAGAATTCGGTGAAGAGTGGGATCTTGAAGTAGATTCTGCCGTAGAAGCTTTAAGAGCTATTGAAGCCAATACTGGCCGCTTTTTTCATTATTTATCTCATAACAAAAATGAAAACAAAACATTTTCTTTTGTTGTTGATAATGGAGAGCATAAAATAAACAACAAAGAGGATTTGGTAACTAAAATTCCCAAAAAATACAAAGAATTGCATATTATTCCAAACGCCGAAGG
>CEOU01016845.1_pt1 | contig 10010 bp, 10 predicted proteins | sample 530731 | NCBI WGS metagenome assembly CEOU01 (sample SAMEA2620894, study PRJEB7988) | marine metagenome | isolation source: saline water (ENVO:00002010), including
GAAAGATCAGTAGCACCAAGAGTGTTGGATTGAGTACCACCACCAACTACTGGATGACTAGCACTAAAGAAAGGCTGTCCGTCCCCACCAGGACTTCCTGCCGCAAAGCCGTTGTTGAAAACATCAGCAGCTTTAACTTGTTTAGTGTTTGCCATTGCACGAGCAAGACCACGCGCACGTAGTTTAGCAAAAGTGTCATAAAGATTATCTTCCATAGCTTCTTCAGTTACTGCAAAAGCAAGAGCTATTGTCTCGTGGCTGTAACGAGAAGCATAGCCTTCTTGTGCATCATCAAACTGAACGGCAGCACCTTCACTTTTAACAGGTGCAGTGCCAAAGCCAGTGAATAGAACTTCTTCCTCAAACGCACGATCTGACTGTTCAATATCAAAGAGTGGAGCATGTTCATTATCCACATCATTGTATTCAATGCCAAATACAGCATTTAATCCTGGGAGCAGTTCTTTCGCAATACTAGAGCGATTAATAGCCATTTGTTATTACTCCCTTCCTTAGTTAGCCGATGAGTCAGCGGAGATGTAAGCATCTACGTGACGCACGATACGAACTTCAAGTTTCGGGAAGGCACGATCTGCGGCAACAGTAATATCATTTCCTGGCTCATCCAGTACAGCGATGGGACGAAGCATTCCACCTGTGGTGGTGGTGCGAGAACCAGCTTCAATTCCAAAGCCTGAACGACCAGTTACCGTAGAACCTGCACCCAATGTGCAACTAAAGTTCTTCGACATAATATCACCAGCGGTGACAGAAGCATCAGCTTGAACTATAAAGGTAGCTTGCGGATCATCAACAACGAACGCAACCGCATCGTCAGATGACGTACCACTAGGCCAATAGTTAGAATACTTAATTTCACCGTTAGCAGTATATTTACAACCCTGAAAAACACCTATAGCTTTTTGAGTTGAAACGCTCAAAACGACCACATTTCCTGCAGCATTACATACAATATCACCACTGAAGATATTGGTTGAGAAACCACTTGCAATGGGATACTCATTCGTAGCGTTGCTGTTAACAGCGCCACCACGTTTGCGAGAAGGAGTAAGGCCGTTTAGTGCTTTAGTATCAGTCATAACACTATTCCTTTCCTTGTTTTAAGTTACGATGACAAACAGGAAAGCTACTCTTGAAAAGAAGGTTGCCTCCCTGTAGTTACCCTTGAGCGACTGGAGTTTGATATCGGCATACGTGAGTCTGAATTACGCATTAGTTGTGCGTTTACAGCGCCTACCGCATCTCTACTCTTTTGCTCATAAAATTCTTGACGGGATTCAGCCAGGTCAGTTGGCATCTTTGCCAAAGCCAAGTCTCCACGACAGACTGCTCCTGAATATCGTCCTTCCTCTCTCACGACAGAGGAGTGTGTCATTTCAGGAACTTCCTCGGACTGAACTATCTCCCAACCTTCGGCCTGACGTTTACTTATATTTTGAATATCGTCATTACCTTTAATTGTCATTCTGATCCAGCGTAAAGACATGCCTTCACTTTTGAATCTTTCTGTGACAGTTGGGGGAATGTCTAACCAATTAGGTTCTTCAAATGTCCTACGAGGTTTAGCTTCCCTTGTGCTACTACTACGTGAGTTTGTATTTCGTGCCATTGTAAATTTTCCTTCCACGCTTAATTAAAAATGCTAGTGTAATCGCCTTCAGCTTTTTCAACTTTCAGCTTTTCCGCAGCATATTGTTCAAGTGATATCCCCCATTTGTTAGCTAAACGAACATCTTCTTGCGTTAGTTTAACTTTATTACCCTTAGAGGTTTTAGGTGTGCGTGATGCACCAGCTACCACTTGAGCAGAATTTGACGGTGTATCCTGCAAACGGGGTGTTTCAGGTTCTTGGGCAGAAGTATCCTGAAACCTTTGAGGATAACGACTACGTAATCTGTTGTCGATTTCCTCATAAAAATCATCATCAGAAGGATCGTATCCTTCATCTTTTAACTCTTGATCTATTGACAAAGCGGCGGTAGTCATTATCTGATCTTTACCAAACCAATTATTTTTAGCTGCCCAATCAACAGCTTTAGGATCATATTTAGGTGTCTGTTGTTGTGGTTGACTTACCTGTGATTGCTCTGCCTGTGTGCTGTAATTTTCTAATGCTGTGCGCTGATTACTAATCTGATTAAGTTCAGCGTATGCTTTACTAATACTTTCTTGTGCTGCAATCTGAGCATCTACATCGCTATTTTCTATAGCTTGCCTATAAATACTTTTAGCAGCTTCTAAATTACTGTTTAACTGACTTTCACTATTATCTATAGAACTTTTTAAAGAGTTAGATAATTGTTCTTCTTTTTGATTTAATTCATTCTGAAGTGTACTAAGACGCTCCTCCATCTTCTGAAGTTTCTCGTCGCGTTCCTTACGTTGACGAATTAATTGTCTGATACGCTTTTCCGCGCCTTTAGTCTCAATACCTTCTAATTCTTTTACTGGCTTTTCTTCATTCTCAACCTTTTCAGGTTTTAAACCTTCCTGTATTTGTTCAACATAGGTCGATTCTTCTTTTTGTTCTGTAGCAGCTTGAACAGGTTCTTCTTTTGTCTCTTCACCCTCTACTTCAAACTCAACAGGTTTCTTCTTTTCTACACCATCTATTTCAATGGTTGACCATTCCTCTTGATTCTCATTCATTACTTTTCCTTTACATACCGCTAGTGGCGAACCTAACGAATTGAGGTTTATCCTGCGCCTTTACTATATTTTATATTATGAAATATAAATATACAAATTAATTTGAAAGATTAAAAGTCGGGTCAAGCATATGTGGACTTTGTACCCGCATAATAATCTGATCATCAAACAGAAGAATTAGTTTAAGACCTTTGTATACAAACTTCTGACCACTGAACTTTCCATAGCAAACATAATCACCTGTAGCACACCACTCACCTAACGGAAACTTCTCTTTGTCCTTGTAAGCAAGATCGCCCAGTTTTAATACTCTGCCTACCGTTGTAAGATATGCTATATCATCCTTTAACTTTTCTGGGATAATAATACCACCTTTAGTTTTTTCTTTTACTACTACTGGTTGAACTAAAACATGATAACCAGGAATATCTGGCAAGTCATTCACATCAATTAGATTACTGTCTGGATTTACCCAATCTGAATTATTAATTGATTTGTCTAACTGTACAGCTTGCATTAATTTTCTTCCTCATATATTCGGTGTTTAACTATATACTTCAATAAGTCTTGTGCAAATTCAATACCCTCTATCAGACCTACTGCCTGACGATATTCATCGTAACTAGAGGCATTTCCATATGCAAGAGATTTTTTTGTTTCTTCTATCTTTTCTTCAAACTTTAAATTTAACTCGTCCCAAAATTCCATTGTTATCCTTTATTACTGTCAGAGATAAACTTACTCAGCATGTCTGCTGCTTTAAGAGTTTTGTCTCTATCAATATTTGCCTCTGTGTCTGCCAATTCAAGTAGTGCTTCCATAGCTGCAATAGCTTTCTTAGACTCTCTGTTACGTTCAGAATCTTCTGCTTTTGCTGTAATACTAGCACCTTCTTTGAACATGTCCAGTTGAATTTGCAGTTCTTTAAGATCAAGTTCACGTTGTTTATTGGCAGCATTAACTGCTTCTTTAGCTGCCTGTGTCTGAACCTTTTGCTGCTCAAGACCAAGCTTCTGTCCTTCAATCTGAACAAGCTGTGCTTCAGGTGACATAGCCTGTTGTTGCATAGCAGCAACCTGATTAGCTTGCATAACCTGTTGAGCGGCAGTAGCCATAACTGCTGAAATTAGATCAGGATTATTTGGATCAATGCCCTGCTGTTCTGCTTCATCACCATATGTAGAAATCATTTCCTCTGTTATACCAGTGATCTGTTCCTGATATTTTAACATAAGATGTTCCTGCATGTTTGCTTCTAAAATTGGTGCTATCCGTTTCATTAATGGGTTAGCACCATTAGCAGGGTCTTGTAGATATGTAGTTTTAACTTGTATATGGGCATCATGGTTTTGACCAGGAAATGCTTTAATAGCCATACCTTTAACTGCTGCACTAATATCACTGAGAGGATCAAGCGGTACAGGCTTTGGCTTGCTTGGCATGATCTTATCTAAGTTAGGAATATTTGCCGCATTAAGAATTGTTCTGTTTAACTCTTCAATATCAAACATACCAGGAGGTGATGATTGAGACAGTTGAAGTGCAAGTTGTGCCATCATCATACGGTGCGCTGAAGATGGTATGTTAGGATCAGACACAGGAATAATATCAATCCTGCCATCAAAGTCACTGCGAAATACTTTTAATGTACCGTTAGGAACATCACATATTGACTCCATAGGAAGATACTCAAAGTTAATTCTTCCTAAAAGTTTAAACTCTTCTTTCTGAGATTTATGTAAGCGTTTATGAATAGCACTGAAAAATTTACTACTGGCTTCTAACAATGCCATTGTAGTTCCTACAGGACCATAGTTAACACCATCAGCTACAACTTGTTCTGTAGTATCTGCAAACTTTTGCGCCGTACCAGTTACAAAGTTAAGCATCTGTAAAAGTGTTTGTGAAGGTTCTTTGTATGGCAGGTTAATAATCATCTTAGAGATATCATTACCTGTAGCTTCCACCTCTTTAAACTCACCAGGAGATATAGGATCATTATCTCCTACAATACGCATACCTTTTGCCTTGAAACCTCCAGGTAAATTAGCAAACTGACCAGCATCCACCAAGCTACGCATAGCTGCAGTTGCTGTCATAGTAAGATTACCCAAGAAATGTATCAGTCCCAGACCATAAAAACCAAATCCAGGTACAAAACGATAGTGTGTGAAGAAGATTTTCTTCTCTTTTCGCGGGTCATCCCTGTCATAATTCCTACGAATAGATAGAATCTTTCTGCTTTTTTGCTCTATTGTAACAATATATGGTAGAGCTATGTCCTCTTCATCCTCAAATCCCTCTAAATCCAAATAACAATGCTGTTCCAGTAGCACATATTGTGGATCATTGTCCCCAGATGGGGATAAACCCATGATATTGTCCATTTTTTGGGACATTGCAGTAGTTTGTGGGGTAGATGCTTCAGGTAATTCTATGTCTGAGTACATTCCTGCAGCAATATCTCTTCGCATTTCTACTGGAGAGCGGTAAATTACGTGTGTATATCTGTCTGCACGGCGTAAATCTGTAGCATAGTACGATACATAGAACTGATCTATAGGTACAAACTCAGATACAGGACGATTTAGACCTGAATCAAAGTAAATTTTCTTAAATGCAGAACCTATCAGGGGTAAATGGAAGAGCATTCTTTCAAACTCATCAAAATATTCTGTCATCTGGTCCGTGACCTGATAATTCATAAACTCTTCTACACGTTGTGCCTGATTTTCTTTCTCTTCAGAGACATTTCCTATGATTTGAGACTTAACAGGTCCACCAGCAGGGAATAATTCTTGTGTAGCTTTAGATTGAAACTTAACTGCTGACTCAATAAGCACAGGATGGACTGCAGTACATGCACCCTCAAACGGTTCTGAAGCTTCTTCCAGCTTTAATCCTAAAAGATCGAAGCCACGCTCGAACATACTTTCCCATTCGCCGCGACTGTCTTTATCTGCCGTGTAATTATCGTAGACTTCTTCAGCAATATCCTGTAGAATATCTTCATCTATGTCATCTGCCAGGTTTCTGTAAAACTCATCATCTGTTTCTTCTACCTGTTCATCAGATAATAACTCTTCTACTGGGTTTTTAAACTCAACTATCACACCGCCGTCAGAATCATCGTATTCGATAGTAGCTTCATCATTCTCTGATTCAATTTCTATCGGGGTAACTTTAATTTGCGGAATAGGATCAAAGGGATTACGTTCAGTTGCCATTTATCTTATCCTTTGTGTGTTGTAGTTATTATTTCTCATAACCATGCCGCCTGATTTTTTCTTAGTAATTTTTACTGCCGCTTTTCCTATACCAGAAACTGTTTCAATATTAAAATTTTCTTGTCCTAAAGTTTCTTCAATATATTTTTTTAATTCTGGTTGACTAAATCCTTTTTGATAACCACCATCTGGTAATATTATAGATGCATCTTCTTTTCCTGGTGTTCCTGTTTTAGCACCTAAAACATCTGATATACCTCTTGTAGATATAATAGCAGTGCCTTTAGGTTTTAAAACTCTACCAATATTTAAAACTATTTCATCTCTTACATTTTTTGGCACAACATTTAATACATTTAAATTAGCTACTTTAGAATAAGAATTGCTTGGAATTTGATCTATTTCTGTATATTTAGGTTTAAATCCTTCTCTAGGAAAAGGTTCAAAAGCATCTGCTTTTAGTTCTTTTGACCCTAAACCTAGGCCAGCACCAAAATCTAATGTTTTACCTTTAATATTTTTAAAATATTTTTCATTTACGTTTTTATAAGTAGCTAAAGTATTTGGTCTTTGTGTTTCTTTAGTAGCTTCTGGAATAATATCTTCTTCTGTTTTTGCTATAGGCTTTGTTGATTTTGTTTTTGCTATTTTACTTACAGGCTTTACTGCTTTACCTGCAGGACTTTCTAATGCTCCAGCCATAGCTACAGCAGTTAAAGCAGAGGGGCTAGGTTGTTCTACAAATTGTTCGCCAGCCTCATATATTGCTGGCACATCAGGTGTAAGAAGTTGAGCAAGTCCTCTAACTGGTTCATAGGCAGGACCAAGTATACCTTTAGCTACTTCTTCTCCTTTAGCTAATCCAGATTGAATTAAGGCTGCAATATTTTCTAATGCACTATCGCCATCAGTTGCCATATTGTATATTACCTTTGCTAAATAAATAATTTCTAATTATAATCTTAAACTCGCCAGTACGCAACTCGCTTCTGATTTCTATAACCCTGATCGTCTTCCCAATCAGGATCGTCTGGATGTTCCAAACGCCAGCTATCTTTTACATAGTGAATAGCCATTGTCATGGCATCAACCTGATCATCGTGTTTACCATACGGAAACATTATCATTTCTTCATACAGTTCTGTTGACCAGCCTTTTCCATCTGGCAACCAAACTCTTCCTGACTCCAGCATAGGAGATGCAGATATAACTCTGCTAACCTTATCTCTGTCAGGTGTATATTCTAAAACAGGTAACCCGCTTCTACGCATATCCTGAATCAAAGACTGACCACTAGCCTTCTTCTCCACAAGACAAAAATCAGGTCTGTGTTTTTTATACTCCTCCTGTGCTATACGTCTTAGATCAGGATACTCATATCTGCCCCGCTTACTTCCCAACAATATAATATTGGATGCCACATTCTCCTCACCTGTCTGAGGATCATCATCATGGAAATAAAATACACCCCACGTCTGTATTACCGAGTAGTCTGCTGTTGTCTTTGTAGAGAAAGCTGTATCGTAAGTCTGTAGAATAAAATCACAACCAGGAGGATCACCATATTCCCACCAGTTGATCCAATCTTTTTTAATTAAGCTGCCTTCATCAGGAGTGGGATTTTGCATGTACAGGCTTTCCCAATACTTCGATCCATTGGTGGACCGTATTTCCATCTCATCTTGTCTTAATACTTCATCACTTTTCCACTCAGGAAAGTAACTTGTTCCTATAGGCAAGCCTAATAATTTACTAGAATCCTCATCTACCCATGCAGGTATACTAACTACGTCCCAGCGCATCTCTGTATCTATATCAAACTTCTCTTGCTGCTTTAGCAGCCATCCGCAAAGATCGTCATAATGATAACGGGTATTAATAATAATTATCGCGCCGTTAGGCATGATACGTGTGCGTAGTCCTGATGGCCACCATTCCTTGATATACCTTCTTCCTGCTTCAGAAAAACTATCTTCTTCAGACATGGCATCGTCAAGGATAGCTACGTGTGCGCCACGACCTGCAATCTGACTACGAACACCTGCAGCGTAGTAACTACCGTTTAAGTTTGTCTTCCACTTACCTGCCGCACGTACATCCTGTCTCAGGTTTACCCCAGGAAACATATCTGTAAATTCTTCTGTTCCTACGATATCTCTGACTGATCTGCCGAAGTCACTGGATAGCTGATCTGAGTGACTGACTGTAAGTATTTCGTGATTAGGATTTTTACCTATGTACCATGCAGGAAATAACTTGGAGCATATTACAGATTTACTGCTACGTGGAGGAAGAAAGACCATGAGGCGCTTGATCTTACCCTCCACCACCTTTTGCAATTTGTCTGCTATGACTTCGATATGCTTACCCATCTCCCAATCAGATATCAGGGTAGGTGCCACTAATCTTACAAATGTCAAAAAATCTTTTTTACATTTCTGTGCAGCCAGTTCTTTCAAACCGTTTCTTATCTGAAGAAGAGTGGCGTACTTAAACTCCTGTTCCTGAATGGCCTGTTGCTGGCTGGCTGTCAGCTTCTCTTCTTCTGGGTTGTCTTCCATGCAATTTTCTTTCTATTCTTTTTGATGAGGAAGATAGACTTCAACGTATGAATCGCAGTTCGGGCAAGAAAGGTTAGTTACCATACTATGCTCAGTATCTTCTAAATCTTGGTCGCCGCCCCAAATAAGTTTTGTTTCACAATGCCAACAATTCATTCTGGATTCTCTGCACAAATAATTTGTTTTACTGGTTTACCATCAAACTGAGAGGATGCAAATTTTTTAATTGCTTCGACATTTTCCTGCATGTAAGTGTAACAGCTTTTTTCCGTGATAAAATCTAGAGGTTTTGCATTATAATGTGTGATAACTATTGCATCCCTTTCACTGGTTAGCGGATATACATGTGGGTCTGTACCAAAACCCATAACCATTATAGCTACTATCTGCCACATTCTATTTTTCCTTTTGCTCTGTTAATCTTTCTTCTCTACAACATTTACAATTGCATGTGTTGTCTTCTTTAGATACACTATCCTTACCGCAAGTGCAATACTCTTTGTTAGTACAATACTGAACCTCTTCCATAAAAGACACCTCTACATTATGGTGATAAAGTATAATTCTAACACCCTGCTTTAATAAAGACAACAAGCACTGTATTTAAGGGTAGCAAAGTTGCATAAATGCAACACTAAAATAATTTTTTATTTTTTTACTTTTTAGTATTGATTCTATTATTTTTGTCTGTTATAATTATATATATAGAGACACTAATGAACAGCATTTAGAACTGCTATTAGAAAAGATAAAAAAGAAAAATAAAAAATAAAGTTAGAATAACCACCACGTAGAGTATAAGGAGATATATATAGATGCTGGAAAGAACCAATAACTTTTTTGAATTGTTTTTTTCTAATAGAGGTACTACAATATCCAAGATAGTTAACAGATTAACATGTTTTAAAGGAGACATATCATCTATGGATGGTGCGACACTAAACAATTATCGCCGCTCAAAGAATGTTTTATATGATGATGTGTGTATGTAATTATGCCTGGTAAAAAATTAACTCCAAAACAAAAGAAACTGGCAGTTGTTGCCCCACCAAGAAATAAGATAACGGCTGCTGATTTAAAAAAGCTTCGTCGTGGGGGTAAGAAAAAGAAGAAAGTTTAGTAAGCCGCATTTTAAAAAATAATTTTACTATGCACAAATTGCTAAAAATAAACTAAGGGGGTGTTTCCTAGATTGGATGCACCTCTTTTTTTGTGTAAATTTTAGTATTGTTAGCAAGCCTTGTATTTTTGGTCCGTATATGTCAGGGGCATATATATATACGACAGCGCGGCAAAATTTTTTTGCACGGGTCTATATAAATTACGCTCAGAAAATTTCCACATTGCGGCCCGAAATGCTTTTTAGACATTAACATAAATTTTTCAGGCCTTTTTAAACTAAAAAAGAATATAAATAATTTTATATATGAAGGCCTGTCTCTTAATATATAAATATCCCCCACCTAAAACCGCAGATATCCCCCACCCATCCCCTATTAATTTGTTTAAACATCACCATTAAAATTAATTAGAATGATTATTTTAAAAAAAA
>CEOU01067789.1_pt1 | contig 9922 bp, 4 predicted proteins | sample 530731 | NCBI WGS metagenome assembly CEOU01 (sample SAMEA2620894, study PRJEB7988) | marine metagenome | isolation source: saline water (ENVO:00002010), including
TTCAGGATCTACTCCTGTATCTGTAATAGCTTGTTGATCTCTTTGTGTTAATCCAGCAACTCCTGGATCTATTTGTTGTTCAACAGTAGACACAGCGTTTTGTCGTGAAAGCTGTTGTACGTCTTGTTGTGATAACATTGGGTCTTGCCCAAATTCTTCTTGTCCTGGTTCTACTTCTTGAGGCTTACTAGCATAGTCTAATAAACTGGCTTTACTTTTTGTACCAGATTGATTGCTATTTACTTGGCTAATAAGATCTTTTAAATCTGCCATTTATTTTATTTTAATTATAGTTTGACCAAATTTGTGCTAATTTAAGAATTTCATTTTTATCACCAATGTCTCCAAACATTTTATCCATAACATCATATACTGTTTCTGGATTCTTACTCTCAACTGCTTTTTGGAACATTTTAGAATTGTAATCTGTTCCTGTCATAAGATTACTCATTGCGTTAATATATTGTTTAGAGTTTGTCGCAAAATCTCCACCTTTATCTCTGGCAGCAATAGAAGCTATAGAATATATAATACCTTTAGAGTCTTCAGCGCCTTGCATTAAATTAAATTGAGGAGCAAGATAGCTATTAACAGCATCCATTGTTACATCTTGACCATCTTGACCACTAGTACCTTTATAGAAAGCATTACCATCTTTTTGCTGTTGTGCTCTAACAGCATTTAGGTTAGTTTCTAAATCTTGCTGTGGTGCTTGAGATATTCTAGATATAACTCTAGAACTTTCAGCAGATTTTTGCATATTTTCTTCCATTCCAGTAGAATCCATAATTCTTTCCATAGACAAAGTTTTAGGATCCATCTCAATCATAACTTGTTTATCCCACCATTTAGCCCAATTATCATTTTGGAAAGTTGCAACCATAGTTGGAACATAAGTAACATTGTCACCCCATTCTTTCTTTAAAGACTGTATTAAATCTCTATCTTTAGGGTCACCCATTAATTGCTCTTTAATAGTACCATCAGGTAATCTAAATATTGCTTTAGTTACCATGTGAGCTCCGTTGTAAGTCATATTGTTATGATAGTCATCTCCATCTTGATCGTCTAAATAAACACCGTTAGCATCGTAAGCTCTCTTAACGTGTGTAAAATCATATGTACCGTCTCCATTGCTTTTCATAGCATCTCCAAACTGGAACTGCGCTTCTTTTAAAATAGCGTCAGGAACAGAATTAAATATTTCATATCCTGCTATTTGCATTTTACCTTTTTGCTCAGGACCACCAGCTCTAACACCCATTTGTTGCATCATAGGTTGCTCTGCTGCATTAGCAAGCATGCCGTAAGCAGCGTTAGGACCTGTAGCTGTTTGATTAAAGATATTTCTAATTCTAGATGTAGCTTCTACTGGTGGTAATTCTTTAGTACCTACCATACGCTGATCATAAGCGCCTTTCATACCCATATCTTCTTGAGCCCATTCTTTAAGAACTTTTTCTTTACCATTAGGATCACCAGGGTACATGCTTTCTGCTAACGCATTTAATTTAGATTGGTTAGCATCATCATTTTCTAAAGCCCAATTATGAACTACTGCAGAATATTGCTGACTAAATATTTCATTAAAATCAGGTCTTTCACCTTTATAATAATTAGCAGCATCTATAGCGTCATACTCTGCTCTCAATCCACTTAATTCAAATGAATCTATTTCACCTTTAAGGTATCTCATTTTATTAAGTTGATCTCTTCTAGATATTTTATCTGCAGTTTTTTCATCTGTAGCATAAGCATCTAATTGAGCTAATTGATTTGCAGATTTAACGCCTATTTGATATTTATCGCTTTTCTTTAGGTCAGACATCAAGCTGTCTCTAAAGTCTAATACTTTACCACTACTCATAGCAGTAGAGTATCTACCGTTGAAAGATTTAATTAAACCTTTAAACTCAGCAGTTTTTTCATCAAAATAATTATTTACATAATCACGCATGTGCGGTATTTTCTGCACTTGCTTTAAATAGTTTTCTCTTGAAGCTTCTAAAGCTTGCTGCTCTTGACCAATCATTGTAGCATTTTGAAAATCCAATTGCTCTTGTTGTAGCATTTGGTTTCTAATTTGAGCTTCTTCCTGTCGTCTAGCTCTTCTTGCTTCTGATGTACCTCTGATAGCTTCATTTAAAGCCATCATTGCTCCGTAATCTATTGCCATTAGTATCCTGTATTAAATATATCGTACATCTGCGTACCTAAATTAATTTCATTATCTGTATTTATCAAACCAGATGATGCATTTAAAGGTGATGTATTTATTAAATTAGTTCCTGTGTTTTGGTTTTTAGCTTGATTATTAATATTAGTATTTATAGCTTGATCATCAGCGTCTAATAAATTAAATTTTGGACCTTCATCTTTTTTATCAAAAAGTGAAAATGAAGTTTGCATTTTATTACCCTCATCATCAGTACCTACTTGCTTTTGATCAGACTTACCTTTTTTATTAGCCTTATAACCCATCTGCATCATAAGCTTTTCAGATTGCATTTTATTGTATCTATTAATATGACGATTGCCTATTGCATCTGAAACCATAGCTATAGAATTACCTACTAATGCAGCGCCTGCTGCTTGTCTTGCTGTGTCTTGTTGGAATTTAGCATCTTGATATTTTGCTTGTCTAGCAGCCTCATACTGCTCATTCATAAGCATCATGCTATCATATTTTTCTTGATTTTCTCTTTGCATTTGTGCGTCTGCTACAGCAATGTCCATTAATGCAGATTTACGAGCAACATCAAGACCACCAAGTCCAGCTAAAAATTGCGCTCTGTTACCAGCAGAACCACGAACAATATTTTCTATACCTGCAGCATAAGATGAATCTAAATCATTGTGAGCCTGAGCTAACTCAGAAGGCGTTAAACCTTGTTGAGCCATACGCTTAGACTCTGCTAGTCTTTGTTGAAATGCAGGGCCAAGTTTTGGGTCTTTAGGTATGTCAACATCTTTTAATGCAGCGCCTAACCCAATAGCTCCTGTAGCTAAACCTATAAGTGAAGACAAACCGCCCATTTTGTCTAAAAACGATTCTTCAAAAGCGCCTTCTCCTCTTAAATCATAATATGTATCTCCAGTATTTGGATCTATTTCGTCTTCACTTATTTCAGTTTTACCTGCTTGCGATCCTTCTTGACTTATCTCATCACTTTGACCTTCTTCTACTAAGCCTTCTGTAGTCATTTCATCTGTATCTCCTTCTTCTACTTTAGCGTATGGATAAAACTTACCATCACGATAAAAACCTTCTATATTTTCTTCTTCTGTAACAACCTCATCCTCTTCGTAATCTACATTAATTAAAGATGTTTTTTCTTCTGAAGTAAATATATCTGAATCTTCAATAGGTACAGAATCAAAATTAGTAGCTTGTGATTGAGTGTCGTCAGATTCATCTCTTGTAATATTTGTATGTGTCGCTTGTGAGCTTAAACCATCTATTACCTCTTCTATACTAATATCACCATCCTTATATTGCTCTCTAATTTCAGGATAATTTTTAGCTAAATAATCATCAAGCTTTACATCATCAAAACTAAATTCAGTTGTTTCTCTACCCTTAAATGATCCAGACTTTACAGAACCGCTACCAGAAGTTCTTGTTACAACCATATCCGCTAAAATAGGATTTGATTTTATTTGAACCATAAGTTTATCTGGTAGCTTTCCTGTTTGAGGTACCGCAAACCTTGGCTTACCTATTTTTTCAGGATCTTTAACACTAGCAGGATAATTATACAAGCCTTCAATAGAGACGTTTGTATCCTCAGTCATATCTTTAAACTGAGAATCTATCTCAAAAAGACCACCACCACCTATTTTTATACCATAATCTTCATTCATGGCATAGTTGTAGAAGAGTTCAATTTGACCTCTCATTTCACCTACAGCTTGTTCACTATAAATATCTACATCATTCCAACCAAAAGCTTCACCTATTCTTTTATAGTATTCTTCTCTAAGTTCATCATCATCTCCTTTAAAAGTTCCATTTTTTATATCACTATCAAAAACCTTAGAAACATTATCTATTTTTTTCTTAAAAGCCTCTTGATCATCTTCAGGTACAGAAAAATTTGCTGTTTTTAAAGTAGTATGTAAACTTGTTAATTTTTTTGCGTCATTTAAATCATTAGATAAAGTTTGATCTTTTTCTGATAAAGCAGTGTTTTGACCCCATTTAGCAAAAGCACTTTGAACATGCTTTGCTGCTTCATAATTTTCATATGGATTTACACCATAACCTTTAGTATACCTTAAGCTATATGGTGTTGATTGATTAAGCATTTCAACAGTCCAAGGTATTCTTTGATATTTACTATAATAAGCTAAAGATAAATCTAAACCTAATTCATAGTTTCCTTTTTCTAATTCATCAACAAACTCTTCTTGAGTAAAACCTTGTTCTTCAGCTATTTTTAATATACTTTCTCTTCTTCCTTTTAGAGTGTCTGCAGCAGTTATTTGTAAAGCTCCAAAACCACCAGCTAAATCATCTTCAGTACCATAATATTTTACACTATTAGATTGTGCTTTAGTTAATTTATCGTAAGCAGCTTTAGCCTTTTTTTCATCTACCGTACCGTCATCTTTTACATAACCATTTGCTATAGCCCATTTATCTACTCTTTCATTAATCTTAATCCAATCACCTATTCCATCAGGCCCATGCTTTCTAATAGTTTTCCAACTAAATTTATTTTCTATTAAGCTTGTGTTCTTAAAATTTGTTTCAGCCTGTATATTAGCCATAATAGATCTAATACCAGCTTCATTAATTCCTGGAAAATATTCTCTTATTTTTTTTCTTGCTAACGCCTTATTTGCTTCTTTACTCATAACTATTGCGCGTATTTATTTATAAACATGTCTACGTCTTTTGTTCCATACACGCCAGCAGAACCAGCGCTTTGACTTTCAAAAAAAGCTTCAGCCTCAGCTCTTGATGCGCCTAATTTTTCAGCTGTTTTTCTTTTGCCTCTTTCTTTTTCTTTTCTTCTTTTTTCCTGTTTTTCAAATTTCTTTTTCTTAACTAAACCTACAGCTGTTCCAACTGCTGCACCAACTGCTGCACCAACAGGGCCAGCTACAGCACCCATAGAAGCGTATTTAAGAGCTTCTTTTCCTACATCCATACCACCATAACCAGGATCATTATCTAACGCGTCTAAAGCTGCAGAACCCATTCCAAGAGCTGGTGCTAACATAGAACCTGATCCTGTACCTGTGCCACCACCGCTTTGATTAACTTGTTGACCTGCTCTTTTTGCATCTTTTTGAGCATCATTTATTAACTCTTCGTTAGTATAATATTTGTCTTTTAAAGGATCTTTAGTAAAAAGATTTTTTACTCCACCAGTGAATTTATTTACACTTTCTTTTATTTGATCTCTTTTTTGTCTAGAAATTAAAGGTCCTGTTATAAGCGGTCTACCTCCACCTAAGCGTCCAGAGGTTTGCCCCATCCATCCTTGATTATATGGCATATTATTATTATTTTAAATTATAATCAATTTATCTTGATAATCGATATTTTGTGTTTATTGCAAATATATCGAATTTTTTGTTAAAGCCTGGGTCATATGTATTGCCATTGTCTGCTAAAGGCTGACTGTAAGCGATTGTGTGTTTCATCCAACTACCTCTAACTCTGTCTCCATCTTCGCTTCTTAAAGCTAACATACTTTTACCCTCTCTAATTCTTTCATTTGACTCTGGTACACTATGTGTAGTTGTGTAATTAAGATCAGTACTCAAAACATGACTTGTAAATTTTGAAGGTTGAAATCCAGATCTTCTAAATATTTCAGAAGCATCAAACACTTTAGTCATATGTGCATTATCATTTACAACATATCCAAAATTAAAATTTTCATACAAACCTTCGTTTAGTCTATATATACCATCAGTTGCAGTTAGTTGTCCAATATTTATTGAGCTACTAGTTATAATGTAAAGTTTGTTTTTGTAAGGTATGAATCTTTTTACCCACATAAAATAATTTGGATTAGGAACTGATTCATGATTATTTTTATATTTATGATTAGATATTAACTTTCCATCTAAATCAGAAAAAGTAAAAATATGTGAACCTAAACTATTTACAATGCTATAATAACACTCTCTAAATTCAGAATCATATCCAGAACTAAGACCGCTACTTATAGGCCCTAAACTACCATAAGAATTGGTTGCTGTTATAGGGCTTTTTGTAATGTTTTCTATAAAATTTTTATATTGATTACTTAAAGCCATTGGGGCAACTTGTCTACCGTCACATTTTAATATATCAGATTTATCAGCATCAAAAACATAAAAACCTGTAGGTGTAATTATAGCTTCATTAAAATGTTGTGAACCAAATTGAGTTGTTATATAATCAAATCTTTCTATTGCTGTCCCAGTACCAGTAACTATTTGTATGTCAGCTGCAGCACCTTCTCCTTGTATTAAAGATCTTGTGTTAATAGATAAAAAAGATATACCTCTTTCTTGAACAACATACAATTGATTTTTATAATTTATTAAATCTGTTATTTTACCGTTAGCTAAATCTAACTCAATAAAATCATTTGCTGGGAAAACAGACCAAGCATCGTAAAGCTCACCTAAAACTTTTGTTCTAGATGCTGCTATTTTTGCCTTAAATAAATCTGTTTCTTGAAAACCGCTAGGTTTTACTATTGAACTTACTAAATTGTTTTCTTGACTATAAGCTGTATTGTATAAAAAATTATCTTGAACTAACATAGTAGCTTCTTGGCTAGTACCTAAATATGTACCTTGACGTAAAGCAACATTTACATAAGATTCTAAAGGATATAAATTACCTTGTATAAAAGTGTCAGCAGTATTATCTCTAGTTGTATTTTTTACACTATACCAATCACAAAAAACGTCTCCGTTATCTATTTCAAAATTATGTATACCGCTTCCATTAATAGGTTGATTCTGATAACTAGAGCAATCAATAAATCTTGTACTTTTTACAGCTGCATCAGTTGCACCACCATATTGCTCAAATCCGTCTTGAGTATTTCTTATAACTTCAACCATCCATTTAAAGCCTAGAAAACTCCAGTGAGGTTCTGAACTACCAGTTTGAGGAGAGTGATGATTGTTAGGACTACTTGCAGGATATTCACTTAAACTCTGATCAGTAGTTCCATCAAATTTTATCTGTGATAACAAAGGAACATTCCCTCCGTCTGGACCAACAGAAAAATATAAAGAAGGAGTGACACCTAAAGCATAATCAGCTCTAGATTCATCATCATATTCGCTAGGATAAAAATCTCCACTATCAGTGTCAAACTGGTTAGCACCGTCATAACCAGGAGCATTATGTATATAATCTATACCTAAACCATTTTGAGTTTGTGTTATAATTTCACTACTAACTACTGTTTTTGCAAAATAACTTGGTCTATGCCATCTAAACAAATTTTCATCACTAGTTGTAGACAAAGCAGCTATGTCAATTGCAGAAAAAGTAAGACTTGTTATTCTACTGTAAGGCTTCCATTTGTAAAACTGAAAACCTGGACCTACTGATGCTCCACCTGGAGGAGAATCCATGTCTGATTTAAGAGCATAACCAAAATGTTGATGATTGTTACCTTGAGCTGCATTATTACTAACTCTATTTGCTATTAAAGGATACAATGGTTTTATAGAAATACCTGTAGTGTAATTATAATCCATTGCTCTAAAAGTAGTATCACTACCGTCTATAACATATTGTTTTTGTCTTATTCTTTGTGGATAACTAAGAAATCCATTATGTTGTTTTTGAATGGTTAAAGATACTGGAGGATAAACAGCTTTACCATCTAAAGTGTCACTATTTCCATATTGAACTTCGTAACCTTCAATAGTACTTAAAGCTCCTTGGGTAATGATAGTTCTATCATTTTCTGTAACCTCAGCTCTTACTATTTTAAAACCAGATATTTTTTCTACTAAAGCAGGCGGAAAGTATGCTTCCATTCTAGGTATTAATGCATACCCCCAAACATCGTCTTCATCATTAGTGTTACCACTAAAAGGAGACCATCTAGCATTCATATTACCGTTTGCTTTAGTAACTATAGTAGCAGAAGTACCAAATCCATTTAAAGCATAACCATTAGGGTCTAATGCGTCTGGCATTTTTACATCACCAAGATAATGAACAAATCCTGGAGCACCTTGCAAATCGTAAAAAACAACCCCAAATCTATAGCATTCTCCACGCTTAAAACTTCTATAATTAAAATCCCAAACAGGATTATGTGGGCCTCTTCTAAAGCCACCAAAAAACTGATCGTTATTTGATGAATCAGTAGAATACAAATCATTAGCATCTTGTTCAGTTTCTGGGTTTACAGGAAAAACGCCACCAGGAGCTTTGTTAAATGTTTGATCAATTCTATAAACTTTATGATTAAATGTCATTCTAAAACCATAACTACCAGTAGAAAAACCTTCTGTTTCTGCACCTAAAACAAACCTAGTATTACCATCTCCATCATCACCCCAATCTTTAGGAATAAACTTAAATACATTTTTATCTGAATCAAAATTTTCATGCCAAGAAAAATTACCACCACTACCATTGTAATGCCTGTGCGGATTAAAATCTCCTGTATAAGTAAAAAAGTTCCACTCTGATCCTGCTGGCAAAGCTCTCCAAGATTTTAATTTGCCAAATCCATTAACAATATCATCAATATCAAGCGTTTCACTTTTTAAATTAGCAGCATATAATTTGTTATCTTTTTTTGCTAAAGACTTACAAACATTCCAAGTTTTATTACTTATAATAGCAGCAGCTACACCACCTTCAACAGGAATTTCTGTTTCAAAACCTGAATGTGTAAAAGTGTGACTTGATGAGCTTAAAGGGCTTCTTTCAATTATACTTATAGAGCTTACATTTTCTGAAGGATAAAAAATAGCAGCTACCTCTATTTGATCATAATTTAAATAAGGTATACCTGTTATACTTAATTTAATAGCAGCACTAGAATTTTCTGTAGAAACACCACCAGTAACTTGTAAAGATGTGTCAGTTGTTAAATTACCTTTTACAACATTAATAGGTCTAGTAATAGAAGACCAGTCAGTATAATTTGTTTGTCCTTGCGAACTCAATCTATAAACATAGCTATAAGAACCGTACAAAAGATTACCACCATTCTGTATATATTCTTCTAACTCTATTTGACTTTTAGGATTTGGTTTAAAAGCTAAAAAATCACTTACAGTACTAGATGCAATATCTTCATCTTTTACGTTTATAGATTTTAAACCAGTAATACCATCAGTGCAATAAACCCTGTGTAAATTTTCTGTTTCTACAGCAGATTCCATTTCTATTTTTCCTGCACTAACATCAAACAACCCTACGCCAGACCACAAATGAGTATCAGGACCACCATCTAAACTTAAAGTACCATCAAGCGCTACATTGTATTTTCTAATTTTCCAATTTTTTTGAGTTGTATTATCTCTTTCTACTGTAATAACATAATCTTCAACAACAGTGGCTCCATAAATAAAATATCTTGCTACACCTGAATAATGCTCACCATTAGCCTGTAAATTAGTAGTAAATTTTAACTCAGGTGATTTTATATTTTCTAAAGAATAAGAATTATCACCATTAGTAACAACTCTTATATTTTCTGCTGTATAATAAGTTTCTTTAGATTGGTATGAAGGATCAAGATCTGTAACCATACCAGAACTAAAAGTATTAGATTTAGACAGTTCCGCCATTTTCTCTTTCAGGTATTAAATTATTCCAATACTTTGCTATATTTCTCATTTCAGATTCAGAAGGTAAATTATCATTACCCCTAGCTTGAGCGCACAACCAATACCATCTTTGTTCTAAATCTTTAACTATATATCTAGC
>CEOU01018387.1_pt1 | contig 9912 bp, 12 predicted proteins | sample 530731 | NCBI WGS metagenome assembly CEOU01 (sample SAMEA2620894, study PRJEB7988) | marine metagenome | isolation source: saline water (ENVO:00002010), including
GAACTTGGCAAAATCCTTGAATGGGAAAAAGAAAACAACATTACACCCAAAAACCCTTTTTAATATGGCTAAAGTACAACCAGCATTTACAGCTAAATTCAGAGTCGTTGACAACACTAACCCTGTCAATGATTATGCACCTGAAAAAAATGTAATTTTTGATTTTACACTTGAAAATGCACAAAAAGCAGCAGAATTTTTTATGAATGCTTATGAAAATGCATTAAAAAATAACACAAAAGTCAGAGTTTATACAGACAAAAAAGAGTATCATGAAGAGGCTGGATTTACGCTTTGGGGCGGTATGTGGGGTAATAGTGGCAAACTAGCCCCATTACCTCCAAAAGACTCACCACAGAGCAAGCCAGAGCCAGAAGAAACAATTAACGTTGATGACCTTCCTTTCTAGATTCCCAAGCGATCCTTATGAGGGTCAAATATACCATGACCCTGCAACAAACAAAACTTTTGAGTGTCAATGTAGAGACCCTTTGGATCGTATGATTAACCTACACAAAACACTTTTTGAGTGGGTTGATATTAGTAAAGAAGCCTAAATTAGGGCATCAAGTTTTTTGCAGCTCTTGTGTAAGTCCCTAATTTTTACCAAACAAAATATATTTTAGGCGCTTCATTATAGGCGCTTTTTTTCTAGGTTTTTTTCTTTTAAGATAATTTATCATATCTTGTTGGTTACACATTATTTCTAATGCATTGGCTATGAACTGTGATTGTTTGTGATTTGCTCGTGCTAGAACACCTGCTAACTCTCTTAACTCCTCTATATCTTCAATTTTGTGCAGTTCAGCAATAGAACTTTCTACAGCAAACTCAGATTCTAAACTAGGTTTTGTAGTAAGTATATTTATAATACTTTTCACTTTTCCTCTGGCCATAGATGTACCGCTACATAATCAACAATTTGATCATCTATTGTATTATCTGTAGTCTTTGCTAATGATTTTAAAAGATCAACAATTAATTTTTTTACTGCGTTCGTTTTCACGAATGTCATAAGGATAGGTTTAAGGATTCTGAGCATGTTAAAATTGTGTTACTTTCCAAACATAGCTACTTTGCTAGTATTAGACAAGAATCTTTACTCTTATGGAAGATCAAGAACCTAGTAAAGTTGAAACTATTGTAAAAGTTTGCGTACTTTTATGGTCAGCAACTCTATTATCTCTCTCATATTACGAACCGCCATCTGGCAAAAAAATCGTAGATTTTGACCCAACATTTATTGCAAGTATTTTTTCAGCTAGTACTGCATCACTAGGATTTCAGATAAAAAAGAAAAAAGATACTACAATAGATAATAAGAACACTAAAGCAACTACTAAATGAAAAAGTTTTTACTTATTGCCGCCCTTTGTGTTCCATCTGCGGCCTATTGTGATATACAAAGTACATTTACCTCAAGTGTAAAATTAGAAAGTGTATCGGCTGGAACTTCTGCAGATAAAATTGGTTCAAGTTATAGCATAAGCGGTACAAACATAACAACTACAAGCGGAGATACTGCGACTGTGGGTGGCTTTGGAAGTCTTACAAATGGCGTTCCATCAGTAACTATGCCAAGTGCTACACAGACCGTAGCAGGCGAAACTTTCAGTTTTTCACAATCTTATCTTGAAGGTGATGCTACTGCTGGATCAGCACCAACAGTCGGCCAAGTGAGTAATTTTAGTGACTTAACTTCTACGAGTGCTGGAAGTGTTGGCACAGCAGCCGTAACCCTTGACCATCACACAATGACGTTAACAGGTGGAACTGGGACAGGAATTGTATTAACAGGTCAATTTGTTTCAGATTTAACTCTTGATTGATGTGGAAATATTTGCCGCTAATATTTTTTATTAGTCCAGCATATGCGATCCCAGTAGTCCCAAATTTCACAAGTGCAACAAGTACAAGCCGTAGCGTTACCACAAATAATCTTACAGAAAATATCAGAGAGGTTCGTTATAATTCAGGCTATACCTATAGTGTCACTGGTTCTGGTATTTCATGCGGTAACTGCGAGACATTATCTATACCAAATGCCACAGTCACAGAAACCATCAATGGAACTACTTATGAATGGACAGGCTTAAATCTGGATCAAAAACCAAACTGGCAACAAACATCAGAAAGCTTTCAGTTTTCAGAATTTTACAAAGGCCCATCGCTGGAATCTATAACCGATATAACAAGGCAAGTAACTTCAGAGGTAGTAACAGATACTACTATTATATTTTCCAATTAATAAGCCTTTTTTCTTGTTTACCAAGTTACGCCAACACTTCAGCAGTTGCCAACCCTCAAAGCAATACATCATCCTCAGTATCTAATTTTGCCACGCAAGTATTAACAGGGCCAATGACTGAAAACACTTATGGTAATGGAATTAAATGTTCAGGAGCTACTTTAAGTGTCAGCCCTTTTGCAACGACTTCTGTTGCAGTAAAACGTCCTCAAGACTATATTTATCACACCCCTGTATATAACGAAGCCGCTGATGAAGATGGTAACCTTACAAATGCTGGTGAAATTCTTTTTTATCGAGAAAATTACAGCGGTAATAAAGATGCGACTTCTTTTAACTTTGGAATAGCTGCAACAATATCTGTCCCACTTGATAGACGTTTTCAGGATGCCTGTCTAAAAAGTGCAACAACTCAAGAAAAAATAGCAAGGCAACAGTTATCAACAGCAAGATTAAATTATGAATTGGCAAGACTTAAAAATTGTCATGAATTAAGAGTTATAGGTGCTGAATACGCTGCAAATAGTCCTTATCATGGACTTTGTGCAGATATTGTTAGTAAACCTAAAATGAATCAAGTTATCCCACATACTCATAAATTAAAGCAGTAGACAAGCACGGTTAGACTTGCCTACCTAGACGCCCTATCCATTGCCGTGGCAAATAGGGTTTTTTAATTCTAGCTCATTTTTTTTTCTTTGTTAACTTTTTTATTGCAGTCTTTATAAGGTTCTTAACAAGATTAACTATGATAGGACTTGAAGCCGCAGCAACAGCAATAATTGAAGTACTAACAAGAACAGGAGAGCTAGGAAACCATTTCTCTGTAAATGAACTATCTCTGAGGATTTCATAACATTGACCATTTTTAATAGAATGACCTATGACGATTTGCAGCCTTAGCTCATTGGGATAAGACCCTACGGGAATACTAGACTCATTGGGGCATTTTATGAAAAACTCTTTATCTTTTTTGACTTTGGGCGTATATTTTGGCGGTTGTGGTATATCTGGTTTTTGTTGTTCTGGTTGTTTATCTGGATTTGTTGGAATAAATTTATCAGGGTGATATTCTAAAGGTTCAAAAGATGGAAAATTAACAACAGGATATTCTAAAGATGGTTTATCAATAATATCTAAAGTTGTTGGATATTGTTCCCATGTTCCTTGTTTTAGGAATATATATTTCTTTTATTTTTATTTGTGGTATTTCAATTCTTGGTATTTTCATTTTCTATATTTCCAATAGATATTGACCAGCCTTCTTCCCCAAATTTTCCAACTTCTTTTATTTCTGGTTTTTTTTGTTTTTTATCTAATTCTTCGTGATATTTTTTTATATCATTATCAAGTTCTAAATTAAATCTTTGCATACGAAGCCAATTTATAAATTTATCAACATAATACTTTAAAAGTTTTTTTAAAAAACTAAAAATCATTATTCTATAAATTGCATTTGTTTTTTAGGTGGCTTTGGTAGTTGTATAGATGGCCCTGTAACATCTGGTAAAGTATTTTTCATTACTTCAGGTAACTTATCTTCCACACTGCCCATAATCTTGTTTTTAAGTGTTCTTTCAAATTCTGGGCTTTGCATATACTTTACAGCCATGTATGCAAAGACACTCATTGACGAAACCATCAAAAATGAGATAATTGACAAAATATTAGCTATTTTTTGAAACATGGTAAAAGACGCGATACTTAAAGCAATTAGTCATACATTAATTATATCTTGTCTGCTTATTATTCCAACTATTGCTCCAATGTACTTAATTATGTCTTATATGACTACGAAGGTACACCAGAAAATTTAGTAGGTGCTTTTGATTCTATTATCTGTGCAGCAATTCTTGTTTCAATTTCTGTAACTTCATCAGCCCCAAGAATATTTTTAACCCAAGCAATTAAATCATCTTTTGTAACAGATGCCAACGCAATAAACGAACCAGCATCAGCAGCTTCTAAATTGACTGAACCGTAAGAATCGCCAATATGTTCTCCGTCTGAATCACTTGCAGTCCAATGTAAAGTCGTTAATACATCAGATAAACTTCCTACAGTTTTTTCTCCATCATAAGAAATTACATTCCAAGTTACAGCCATAATAATAAGTATTTAGTTTTATATTACTTTGATTCTACAATTTGAACAACTTCACTAAGTTTTTCTAATTGTTTTAAAGCTCCCTGATCTTCTATTATCGGCTGCATCAGTTGATTTTTTTCTGCCATTTTTTCTTGAATTTCTCTTTCTAAAATTTGGGCTTTTGCAATATTTAAATCAAGACGAGTTTTTGTTTCGTCATAAAGTTCCTGTGGTGTGGCCATTAAATTTAATTAAGTTATCTAATTATACTAAGCAGCTTCTAAGGCGGCAACTTTTGTTTCTAACGTTTCAATTTTAGCAATAGCTTCTTGTAATGCTTTAAAGCCTAACATCATTAACTGATGATCTTTGACTGTTTTTTTCATAGTTACTTTTACTTCTCCTTCTTCATCTACACCGTCATCAACTGGAAAATTTGCATTTACTAAATCAGAATGTAGTGTTTCAACTTCTTGTGCTATCACACCATAAGTTAAAGCAGTACCATCAGTATCTGTATTGTAATTAAATTTTCTTAATTTCCATTGTTTGAACTTATCTATAATACTTTCACAATCAACAATATTTTTCTTCATTGTCTCATCAGACAAGTTAGAATCATTTGATTGGAAATTAGAAATACCACCATTACCATTTAGAAGTATTTTTGCATTGTTTGATGAATCTCTGCATTGTAGATAATCTATTGTATCCGCACCTGAAACAGTTTTCTTTAAAGTTAAACTTGCATTTGAAGTATCAGCGGAACTTAAATATTGATGTCCTAAATTTCCAATCAATACACGCCTTGTGAAAGTTAATGCGGCCCCTGCTGTTCCTGAAGGTGCGGTATGAAATTCAAACGTTCCATCAACTGAAAATATTCTTGATGCAAAATCAGAATTTACATATAAAAAATTACCACTTGTGTTTAGGTAATGGTTTGAACCTAATCCAAAAAAGGAATCATCATTAGACCCATAAAAAACAGCCGCATCAAAAATTTGTAAAGATTGATAAGCGGAATTCCAAGTAACTGGACTTGATTTAGCTATACCAACTTGCCCTGTGCTATCTATAATCATTCTTAGTGTTGGGGTAGAACTTGTGCTATTTCTAAAGCTAAGACTTCCATTTTCTAAACCAACTGATGCAAATTTTGCATCATCTAAATTATAATATGTCTCAACAATTCCAGTTGCAGAAGCATTTCTTATATGTGCTCTTGTTGTAGTAGCTGCAGAATGATTTATAAATAATTTACCTTGTCCAGCAGATGTTGTAGATCCTATATATAATTCCCCAGATCCATTTATTCTAGCCCTTTCATCCACATTTACATTAAAACGCAAAACATCGTCTGTATGTTCATAAAATAATTTACCCGCATCAGAATTATTCTCATCGCCAAAAATGATTCCTGATATAGAGGTACTTCCAGCTAAAATAGCTAAATAAGCTGGTGAACCTGCAGCATTATTACCATTATGCAAAGAGACTGCTGTACCTGCAATTGGAGTGTCACCTGTCCAAGCAGCCCCAAGACGAGCGACATCAAGTTTTACTTTAGGAGAATTGTTTCCTATACCAACAAGATCAACACTAGCATCAACAAAAAATAAATCAGTATCGCTATTTCCTTCAATTCTAAAATCAACATCTGTTCCACCATCATTAAATATTGTTTCTGTTCCAAGTTCTAATCTTTCAGTACCATTAGTACTAAAATTTATTTTATTATCAGCAGATTGAAAAATACCTGAGCTTAAATTATCTCTAAAAGCTAATGCAGGCAGACTTTCAGTACCATCTTCAAGAGTTAAAGTACCGTCAAGTTGAAAAAGTTCAATCCAAGCATCATTAGCAGAATTTCTTATTTTTAAGACATTATTACTAGTGTCTGCCCAAAATTGATAGGCATATGTAGTCGAAGGAGAAGATGAATTAGAGTTATTACTTACGATTGCAGCTAAGGCATTATTTAAATCTGATCTCACGGCGGCGCCTGTTCCATTCGAGATTATGTAATCATGTGTGGGCATTTGTCAGTTATACCAATGGATTTGAAGATTATTTATTTATATTTTTATAGTTAATTACAAGCAAAAAGTAATAACAATAAAAAATAAACAATTATTTAAATTTATTATACCCATTTTTTCTATATTTACCAAATTGAAAATTACTTTTTAACTACCTCGTCCAAATCCAACCGCAGTATATTTAAAATTTAAGTTTTTGAAATTATTACTACTATCTCTTACCTCTATTACAAACTGTGTCCCTGTTACACTTGTGATCTTGAAATAGTCACCTGTTACTGCACCTTCAAGAGTAATTCCTACTGTTGGCAAAAATGCTGTTGTTGAACCTCCCAATGAACCAGTACCCGTAAAAAACGGATGTGTAAATGTCACAGTTTTGGCAGAAGTACCAGAAGCAATCGCTGTATTTACAGTTTCAGTTCTACGTTTAACACTTGCTTCATATCCTAATTCAGAAACATTAATATTTTGAGCAGGGTCATTAGATATTAATTCACATTTAAATTTAAAACCTCTGGCAGAATATTCACCATTTGCAAAGACATTAAATTGTGTAAAGTTTGCTCCATATGAACAGGATGTACCGCTTGAGATTGTTGCACTTGTAGATGATGTAACAGTAAAAGCATTAGTTGTAACTGTTTTAATTTCATAATTTCCATCAGTCGCACCACCAGAAGCAAAATCTATTACAACAAAATCTCCAACAGAATAACCATGAGAAGTTTTGGAAATTGTTATAGTAGTTCCGCTTTGTTCGTAAGTAGCTGAGACAGAAGTAGCAGGGTCTAAATCACTTGTCGCTACTAGCAGTTTTGCGTTTACATTTTCTGCAATATCACCATCAAAATCATCCCATATGTCAATATTTGCTGTCCTAGAATCAAATAAACTATTAACTAAAACCCCAAAAGTTACAAATCTACGTTTTAAAATAAGGTTAAATTTTCCACCAAGATCAACAACATTTTGAAATTCATAAGAACCTGTTGAAGATATTGGCCCTGTTGTAATATCACCATGACCAGCAAAATCAAAGTTTGTTATATTATCAAAATCTGTAATATCATCAATTAAAGTTGTACCCTGTAAAACTAAACCATCTAAGGTTGAATCATAAAATGTATTAATTTTTTCACCTTGAAATGGTGGAGAATCAGTATCCTCTCTTTCAGTTACAATAATTTGTTGAGGTTGAGAATCTGGTTGTGTGACTATTATTTTTGCTGCATTTTCAGAAAGATTGCCACCATCATCTTTAAATTTTATTAAATAAGTTCCTGTTAAAGCTGGAACAAGAGTTTCAGAAATATTACCTGAAAGTGCTGGGATAATATCTGTTGAGTTTGAAAAAGTAGCATTTGTTCCTGTTTCTGGAGTATGCCTGACTATTACGTTACCACCATGTAAAACATCCACATCTGTAGATTGAGTGAATCTTAGTCTTACAAATTGTTCAGAAATTGGTTCTACAGTTAAATTTGAAGGGTCTACTGGTAAGGCTGTTTTTCCAGCAGCAATAAAAGTAAAATTTGAAGTACCACTGCTTAATTTTCCTAATGTATTAACAGATTTTACAGCAAAAGTATAAGTTCCTAATCTTGATTCAAAAAGTTCAAAACTAGGTCTGGCAACCCTTAACCTTTCTGGGTTGTCATTTTCATATTGAAATTCTAATAAATATTCTTTTACACCTTGTACTGGTTCCCATGCTACAAATATTTTTGATACTGCTCTGTTGTTTAATACGACAATCTGCTCTGTTGCGGTTAAGTTACTTGGAGAAGGTTTTTCATTTAATAAGGTTGTTATTGTTCTTGGGTTGGCAGCAACAGTTGTATCCTCTACCTGTGCATATTTATTTGTATCGTGAATAACTGCTGTAATTGTATATTCAGAGTCATTTTTTTCTTCAATAGAAACAACACGATAAATTTGAAACTCCACAGAAGTATTTTCTATAGCCCAGACACTGTTTGCTAATGGTGCAGAAGAAAAAGCAGAAGAAACTGTAATTGTTGTACCACTGATAGAGCTTATGGATCTTGATTCAACTGACCCATCAGATAAAACAACTGATATTGTAGCAGAGTTTTCTATTGTCAGATCAGTATTGTTTGCATCATCAACAACAATAGTTGTTGTATCCGTAACAGATTTTATACGCCCTCCTCTTCTTACCCCTGCCCTTAAAGAATCTGCGATAGCAATAATTGTTGAAGGTCTTACGATTACACCAGCTTCAAGCGTTGTTGTAAAAGATACAACTTCTGATTCTTTTAAATTAGAGTATAAAAACCAACGTCCCAATCTATTTGCCTGACCTCTGGAAGTACAGGCAAAAGCTTTTAAAGTTTTTCTTGTTTTACCAAATTTTGTACTTGAATTTGATAATGCTGTAATTTCATCAGTTGTAATTAGTTCATAGTCTATTGTCTGCGTATCATTGTCAAAATAAGCAACTTCCACTTCTGTATATTTTGTTCTCTGTCCTACACCCTGATATGTAAACCCTTCTTCTGTTACGTTTGAATTATTAAAAATGTATTGAGGATCAGATGTATTAGTTGAGGTATTAGTTGGTCTGTCCTGAGATATTTGTAATGATCCATTGCTATAAAATGGCATCGCGTTCATCACAGAACATAAATCATTGATTAGGGAATAGGCATCATTTTTCTGATTAATAATTACATTGCAGCTAAATCTTGGCTCTGTTGTGTTTGTAATTGGATCAGTAATTAAAGTACTTGCATAAGCACTTGCAGAATAAAAACTAAACACATCTAAAGTATCCGCATCAATCACACCATCTGTCCCACCAAAACCTTTATCTGTTGTAAGGATGTCATATAAAATCCATGCTGGATCAGAGCACCATTCCTTGTCTATTTTAAAAGTACCATCAAAAACATAATCATCTGGATAAATAACCCTTCCGTTATCACTATCAATAGTTGTATTGCTAGGCACTTTGATTTTTGTACCCTTAATGCGATACATCCGCTTGGGATAGCTTTGAAATTCCTGTGCATTAAACCTTATTCCAATATATGCAAAACCTTGATAAGCTCTTGAGTCTGAATTTATCTCAGTAAAAGAAAGCCAGTTTGTGGTGTTTTGTAAGGTTGAATCTGTACTATCTGCGGTATCTCTTATAACAGTTATAGAAACAGGAAAACTCATTGGTTTGACAAACTTTATTTCAAAATCTTTTACATAAGGACTTGTTGCTTTACCATTTATCGGATTTTCTACTACGGGGTTATGAATAGAGCCATCATTTTCTGTTATTCTTATTGAAATTTTTACTTCGGTTCCTAAGATATCTCCATTATCTTCAAATTTTTGTAAGCTTGGAATTTGAATTGTTATTCTTACCTTATCAACAGTAGTATCTGTAATTGATCTTGTTACCGAAGAAGCATTTGTTACTTGCACCCCAACAGGAATAGTATTTTCTAATACATTTATTTCTTGTAAAGCTGTTTGATCTGATGCACCATTTTTAAAAAAAACTTCTACATCAGA
>CEOU01018067.1_pt1 | contig 9844 bp, 22 predicted proteins | sample 530731 | NCBI WGS metagenome assembly CEOU01 (sample SAMEA2620894, study PRJEB7988) | marine metagenome | isolation source: saline water (ENVO:00002010), including
GTTGATTGTGTGATTGTGATCTAGTGCAACATGATCTAATAACTCAAGTAATGCCCACGCGCTTTTTTTGCTGGGAATCCTAAATAAAAACTCTTTTTTATTCATTGGTTAGGCCCTCGCAAAAATCAATGTGTTTTTCAATGTCCGCTATGGATTTAATAACGTTTTGAAATTCGGCGGTGTTTTCTTTGCCTTCGCAAATTAAATTAAGGCGTTTAGCTTGCAATTCAACTAAACACCAGCGCGCCGCTAGGATTGCGTAACTATTCATTATAGATGCCATCCCTCGTCTAGTTGGCGTTTAGCTTCTCTATAACGGCGGTCCGCTAGTCGTTCGCTGTATCCGTTTTTATAAAGCAAATCAATAATAAGTTTTTCATTATTTGGGTCATTATCAAGGTTAGTAAACCATTGTATAAAGTCCCTTTTTTCTTGCTTGCTTGCTTCGGATTCGGCCATTTTGTACATATTTATAATTTTGTACGCATTGCCGCGTGTTTTTTTAAAGCACTTAATCGCGTGCATTGCCTCTAAATGTGTAAAGCAATAACTTTGTAATTCAGTAAAATGCTCAGTTTGTAAGGGTGATAAACCAGACATAGTAATAAATGATTGTGAGATTGTGAAAAAAAACCATAAAAAAATTATGGTTAGGACGTTGTAAGGAATCGAACCAAACTATAAAAACCATTAACGCCATATAAAAAAAGATCACTTCACGCGGTTTTGATCAGTTCCGAGGCTCTATTTGTAGTTAGAGCAATTTATATAAACAGTTACTTTTGTTCGCTGTTACTGTTGCCGGGTTGCAGTGCTTCGCCGCGTTTAAGAATAAAGAATAAATTTAAATAATATAACTATCTATATATTAAACGGATCGATCCATTAACGGCAAGTAATTTAAAAGTTATTTAATTATTAAATCTCGACCAATTGCAGTTATAGCTTTATTATGTCGGACGCGTACAGGTCGCACAAAATACACGAAACACACACAAAAACCGCCGCGCGTACCGTTTACCGGGCCATAACGGCCCATTATTGTAGTGTTTCGCGGATGTTTATAAAACATAATCGATTTTACAGCGCGAAAAGGGCCGCCGGGGGCATCCTTGCGAAAACGTACCCCCTTAACGCCCTCACAAAATTTTGTCAAAAATTTAATGGTAGTCTCTTTTGTACTTAGCAATAGCATCATCCAGGTTTTGTTTGATACTTAGAGTCAAATATTCATCTTCTATACCTACTAAAAACCCAAGTATTAGCCAATTGACAGGCGTAAACGGTGTTTTTAGTAATTTATATAGTTTTTTAAATTTACCGGTTTTTAATTTAGTCATTTACTACGTTTCTGTAGAAGTCTTTCTAAATACATTTTCTTTAACTCAAGTCTTTGAGCTTTTGGATCTAAAAGGGGCCATTTTTGTAGTTTTAAAGCGTACTTTATTTTTTCTATTACTACTTCTAACCTCTCCTTATATATCCTTCGGAGATAGTTTTTCATATTATTTAAATATTATATATACAGGCGTTAGAAGGAGTTATATGAGAATTATTGATTCACTCGCTCGCTACGCTCGCTGACAATAATAGATAGAGGAAGATATTGTCTTCCCCTATGAGGGGCGAGTCCACCCTTCTCTCCCCTGTACAGGGAGGGGTTGCTCTAAACCCAGGTATTACCTTGGTTGTCTTGGCCCCTGGCTTCTTGCCTTTGTTTATAGTTCATACCCATTACTAAGTGGTTTGCTGATGCCTGGGGATCATCTAAGAATCCAGCTATCATGTCATCCCACTCCATCTGTTTCCGTAGTTTTATCTGTTCCATAGCTGATATAGCTAGGCAATCTGTAAAATACTTTACGCCCTGGGCCAGGCAATCTAATCTATCGTCATGTTTGATAGCGAACTTAGCTCTTGTCATCTTTGACATTTGACCAAACAACATATACCCAATACGTTCTTCTGGTGGTAGTCCAGGATTAGAGTTAAAGTCCCACTCTATAACTTTTCTATCTACTACTAATCTATGCTGATTCATTACAGGCTCTAGTGAATCTATAATCCTATCTTCTTTTCTTACGTTTGCTCTTACTTCTTCTATATCTACAAAGTATTTAGTTTGTGTGCAGTGTTTCTTTATTAGTTCCGCTACGATTCCATCGCCAAAGTTTGTTTCGATAACCATCTTTGTAGCTCCATATTTTTGGCATCCTCTAAGGATATCCAACAAGGTATTGTCTGAATACCCTTCTCTGTAGGCTCGTACTTCATGCAAATAGATGATACCGTTTTTTTCGGAAAGATATGATACTGCTGTTTCATCGGAGCCACGGCCACTAGGGTCCAAACTGGCAATAGTCTGGTTATATTCTGACCACTCGCCTCTTGTTTGCATAGGTGAGTAGAAATAGTCCCCTGGGAGTCCGACAGTTGGCAAATCTTTGATACAGTTGCTTGGATCGGAGCACCATACGATAGCTTCTGGAGCGGTTGTAGGGTTAACAGAAGTAACAATAAGATCAGCAAACTTAAGAGGAAACTTCTCAGCATCGGATAAGCTTGTATCGAGCATAAATTGAAGCATAAAGTTGCTTTTACCCATTGAAGCTTCTCTTTGTAGTAAGTCTTCATCGTCAAATCTATCTGGGTCAGTGCATTCGTTAGGTTGTGCTCCTTGTTCTATATCTTCATATAACTGAGGTGCTAGGAGTCCTCCATAAGACTCGGTTTTTCTTGGATATCTTGCGGGCCAAATAAACGGCTTATAGTTCCGCTCTGCCAAACGAGTATAAATACTAAAGCTATTCTGATAAGTCCCAAGAAAACAAATACGCGAATCATCCGATGGCGTAAGGATTGACTCGGTTTCCGTACATAGTTGAAGAAGTTTTTCACGCATCAACTCCGTCATACTGTTGCCTGGCACTTCTACATCGTCCAGGATTATCATGTCTGCACGACTTCCTGTTAACTGTGATGTAATACCCAGGGACTTTACGGAAGGTGCTTGGTGCGGAGGACAGTTGACATCGAATGATATTCTCGACCATCGTGCGTCTTCGTTTGTTGGTTGTAGGTGGTTTAACCATTTCGTTTCTACTATTAGTTTCTGTAAAAAGATCGACATATTATCTGCTCTATCCTTAGATGCAGAAATGATCATTATTTTTTTCTCGTTGTCTTTAAATAATGTCCACAGAACAAAACCAGCTGTAATCCAGGATTTACCTACACCACGAAACGCCTGGATTTGTAAACGTTTAGGACCGTATTGTAAGTAATCTGCTATAGCATATTGTGCTCTTGTAGGTTCGGGTAGATCAAGCTGATCCCACAATGCCTGTAGGAAAAGCTTGAAATCATTTTTTAGACTATCTATGACACTCGTCATTGGTTCAGCATCTTTTGAATCATCTGGTTTCTTTTTGTTATTTTCTGCATAGCTTGTGCAGCTGGTGCTTTATTTTTTTTATTTAATAAAAGTTTTTTTGCAGCATTCATAAGAGGATTCTTTTTTTTCTTTTTCTTCTTAGCTGGCTTTTTTATAAGAAGTGATTCTCTGTTTTGATACATTTGTTCCATTAAGCTTTACCTAATCTTTTTTTTGCCATTGCTTTGGCTCTGTTTCTAGCCTTTTCTTTATTTTCTGCGCGTCTTGCAGCAACACTACCTCTTCTAGCTAATTTGCCTCTTTCTGTTTTAATAAACTTTTCCTCAAAACGTTGTCTCCTTGTTTTCTTAGGTGCTTCTGTTTTTGTTGTAGTGTTAGAAACTGTTGTAGTTGTTTTATTTACAGCTGGTGTAACTTTAGATTCAGTTTTTACAGGTGATGACTTCTTAACTGTTTTATTAGCAGTATTTACTACGTTGTTTGTAATCTTAGGTTGTTTTGGTCCTTTGTATTCATTAATACGAGTACCTGGTACAACTTTTTTCTTTGCTACTTTTTTAACTGGTTTCTTTTTACTAGTTAGTCTTTTAGCTAAAGGTACAACTTTACCTAAACCTTCATATTTACCAGTTTTTTTATTAGGTCTAAAGATATCTACTACTTCTTTACCAGAATCATATGCTTCTTTTAATAGCAATGCTCTGCCACCAAGTTTTCCTATTGGACCAGTTTTTTGTGCAAGTTTAGAAAGTCTCTGTCCTGTTTTTTTAAGAGGAAACTTTCTAATTTTATTTACAACTGACTTTGCAATCTCCTTAGTTCTATTTCTAGGAAGACCTTTTATTGGTTTTTTGCCTGGTGTTGGACCACTACCTTTTGCTGCCCTTGTTTTTTTAAGTTGTGCTTTTTCTCTTCTTAATTTAGCAGCCTCTGCACGTTTATTAGCTGCCGCTTGCTTTTGTGATTTAGTCTGTATGACTTTCTTACCGCTTGTACCTCCAGCTGGTGGCAGTTGTTTTGCAGTTGGTGTTACAGCTTTAGGTCTTGTAGCTAATTTTCCAGGCTTTTTAGCTTTTTGTATTTTACCACCAGGGGATTTAACAACCTTTCCTCCTGGTGATTTTACTATGGCTCTTTGCGCTTTTTTATATTTAGCCATAGCTTCAGCATATTTTTTGGCACGATTAGGGCCTTTGAAGCTTCTTAAGTTAGGCTTTTTCATTTAACTTATATGTTCTGAAATTAATTGTTCTCTTGTTGGGTCATGCCCATGAGCTTGTCGCATCCATGTCAGCCATTCTTTACTACCTTTGTCTTTATTACATTTTCTACACGCCGGGACGAGATTTCTAAGCGAGCTATCGCCTCCGTTACTTCTTGGTTTAACGTGATCAATCGTGAGTTCGTTTTTTTCATAATTTTTTCCGCAATAAACGCATGTACAGTTGAAGTGTTCCTTGATGGCTCTACGCCACAGCTTTTTTGCTTCTGGACTTGTCATGGTTATTAAGTTGTATAGGTAATGTTTTGGACTAGGTAGTAATGGTGTCATGCTCTACCCTTTCTTGCTCTATTTTTTGATTGTTTTTCGAGAAATACACTGCCATCTTTTTTGTGTGAAACGTCTTTACCATCGCCAACCTTGCCCATTTTCCTATTAAGCATGGCTAGTTTGCTTCTATTTTTTCTACGGTGGGGTTGTTTTTCGTATTCAGTTTGTTGTTTTAGACGTTTGGCTCGTGCTTTTGGATTTCTCGCGTAATATTTAGCGGTACTTCGCATACATTCTCTTCTGTACTGATTCTGGATCTATAGTTGGCATAATTTTTGCCAATTTATCTAATGGTGTACCTTCGTGAGCCACACCGTTTATGTCATTTGTTTTTAACCAATCGCATGCTGCCTTCAAATCTTGAGTAGTGGCTTCTCCGCTTTTTATACGGCTCAAAAATTCTGTAGTAACTAAATTATGCAACTCGTTAAATTGATCTTCGGTTGCTTTTTTGTTCATTCTATTTCTAAACCTTTTTTAACTATGGCAAGTGCCTTATCATCTAATTTATTTGACGATTCAGCTACCAGCTTTTCTAAGATATCGCATATAAAATATTTAAATTTATCGCTTTTTAAAAAGGTTAAAACGATTGGTTTTAGGAGTGCTAACATTGTTTTCTTTTAAATAAGAGCTTATTGGAATAATGTCGTTACACATATGTGCAACTCTGGAACCAGGGCGATGCATAAAACCTTTGGAAAAAATTTCTGCACATTTGAGACTACGCACGAGCTCCATATCTAAGCGTATTTTGTCTTCTTGGCGTTTTGCTAAAGATAAACATTGATCTAAAGATTTCCGTGATAGCGGAACCATAAAGTTTATCTGAAAGCCCCAGTTTTCTGATATGACGTAACCATCTTCTGTCTGTGGCTGTGTATCGTTTCCCATATAAAAAGGTGATAACGTCATAGTTGATCCGTTGCAGCTGTAGCCAGTACCAAAATATTGTCTGGATGGACCGCCATTGTTATTAAATTGAACTGATTGGTTCGTATTATTTGACGTTGCTGCTGCTACTGGATTTGATGAATTTGTTGTTTCTGCAAACAACGGATTTATTGTGAGAATACTGATAAGGAAGTAGTAGTAGCAGTAGTATTTATGTTTATTACTGAATCTATTTCTTCTACTAAACCAGCTGCTCTTGTTGTTGTCTCTAGCTGCCATGCTTGGGTGTTATCTGTAACTGAGAAAGTTGTTGATGAGTCAGTTATATCTCCTGATGGAGTTACGTTTGTACCTGACCAAGTATTTATCTCGGACCCATATACTTTTGTATTCCGAGTTTCTGTTATTGTCTGGGTAGTATTAGTAGTAGATTGCATACTGCCCTGGCTCCACTGAGGAGTCACTGTATTGGCTCTAGCTATGCTGGGTGATAACAGAGCTAAAAGCAAAATAAATTTTTTCATGATTTTAATAAATATTTCCTGCGATAGATATACGCTCTTCATCACTTGTATAAAATGGATAAACTTGATGTTTTAGCTGAGAAGGGAAAACTAATAGTGTTCCTTCCCATGCAGTGTCTAATAAATAATCATAATGATTTACTAATCCTAAAATACTTGTATAAACAAAACTAAAACAACCATTACGAGGCTTATCATTTACATTTTGTGCATGAAATGTTTTACATTCATCTTCATATTTATAAGGTATTTTCATCCATAAAACAAAACTAATTACACCTGGGTGTGCATGTAACGGATTAAATTCATATTTTTTTTGAAAATTAACCCATATATCTTGAACTTTGAGTTGTGGTTCATATAAATATTCTAGACGTTTTGCAGCATCTTCTATATATGGTACTAATATATTTTTTTCATCTGGTAGATCTAAACTACTGCTTACATGTCCGACTAATTTTCTTTTTGCATCATTTTTAGCTAATTTAATTTGTGACCAAACATAATCCATTACTGTTTTGTCTACTTTTGTGTGTATCCAAAATTCGTTAGCTGGCGTAATAATTTCCATTTATAGTTTTTTTGTACCGTTTCCGTTTGTATTACCATTTCGACCACCTATACCTTTTACACCCATTGCATATGCAGATGAACTAAAAATAGAAGCAATAAATGTTGAATCGAAATCTAATATTTTTTTATCGTGTATTTTTATGTAGTTACACGACAAGAGAACCATTGACCAAAGAAGAATAAACACAGTTATTGCATCTTTTAGCCACTCTCTTTTGTCTTCGTGGTCCATATTTTTCCTATGGCTGTTTTAATTATTGGTTTTAAAAATCTGACAGCCCATTTAAAAGCTGCCGTTGCAGTTAGGGTGGCAGCAACTGATACTGCTGCTGTTGTTCCCGCTGTTATAAGTATTTCCTGTTCTGGGACAGGCATTTTTAAATTTACAATAGGTATGTTTATTTTTTGCATACCAGTATTTTCTTTTTCTTCTTGTTCCATTTTTACTCCCTCTGGTGCTTGCAGATTATTAGGAGGAACTACCATAGGTATATAGCTAGGAACTTTTGCTTTGGGATAAGTAATTATCTGTCTTGGTATTATTAGAGGTAATGGTAGTTCTATGGTTGGAAAAAAAATACTTGATTCAGTCTCCATTCTTTTGTATATTTTTTATCCATACACAGTCCGTGGTATAACTCTTGTCCATCCCAAATAATTAATTTATTATATTCAGAATGTATATGGTGTAATACCTCCATTTCTGATTTAGGTATGTAGTGCTGTTTATGCTCTACACCCATTTGATAATTGTTTGGTTTATAAAAATTAGTACCATTAGATTTGTTTTTATTTAGATAACAAATACATGTTTTTCCACGATCTTTATGAGGAAAAAAATAATGGTTATCATATTTATTATTTAAAAATTTTGTGTAATTAGTAGATACTTTAAAATATTCATTTGGTTGCTCATCTCCATGAAAATATAAAGAATCTTCTTCAACAACTTGATGAGTAATTGTTTGTAAAAATCTGTAAACAGGTTCTAGTTCCCAATTATAAAGATGATGCCTTTTATCTAAAAAGTCTACACCTTGATGAAAATAACCTCCCATATGTTTATGCCACACAGGTTCAAAGCTAGTTATCCAGTTTACAATTTGATCTGGATACTTATAAAAATCTTCGATTACACTAAATTCGTACTTATCTACTGTATATGTTTTTACTTCTCTATTGTTTATTTCAAACATTAACTAGGGTTCAATGGGGTAGGTGGGGTTTGTATAGTCTGTAGTATTAGCTGGTAAATCTCTTAAAGCTTGTCTATAAGTTTTGTATTCAGCTATTTTTGAATCTGATAAAGGACTATCTGGTAAGACTGTCCAATCAGTCATTTGTAAACGCCAATTTCTTTCAAATCTGAAAAGATCTTCGTCAGTCGGTTGTTTTGATGTCATCTGTTTCTATGAGTTTTATTTCTTTTGGAGGTAAATTTACAACAGGAGCCATTACATTAAGTACTTCATTTCTAAAAGACTCAACAGCAGCACCTTGTTGGTTAATTGCTTTTGCATTATCTACTTGTAAAAATGGAATCCATGCTACTGCACAACCCCATTCTTCAACAGTATCACCTGTTTGTGGGTGAGTGCCAGAAATTTTAGTGTACCATGCACATTCTAAACCTCGGCAATCTTCACCTATTAGTGGACAAAGTTTACCTTGTTCAATTTTTGCCATTTTGTTTTTCTTTAGGGTGTGTGTGCATCCAACCTGTCATAATATATTTTGTTTGTTTTGGTGGATAACCTTGATGAACATATGTCCAAGTTGCTGGAAAAAATACTAATCTCCCAGCTACAGGTGATACTTGGTTTCCATTGTAAAACTGTGTCCATCCTTCATCTACAGTATTTAGATATAGAATAAAAGTTAAATATCTAAGCATTTCTCCGTCTAGTCGAAAATCATCATGCCAAACATAACCTTTACCTATTTCTGTTCTTTGTATTTGAAAACCAGTATCTAATAATTCTGTACCATCTGCGTCACAATTAGGTTTATATACATGACGTTGTGATGGGTTAGTAAAATTATAAAAATTATTTACTAATGGACTATTTAGATGATTATAGTAATCTATATGTCCTTTCAAAATAATATCGTGAAATATTTGATCTTCTTCTTTCCAATGTTTATGCTGAGTAACTTGTAAATCTCTACTGTTTTTTATAAGTAAATCTATACCAGCACCTGTAGCACCTTGAGTATGATTTGCTTCGTCAGCATCAAATTTTTTAATAATCTCATTACACTTATATTCTGATAACATATTATCTTGTATAAAAATATAAGGATCAGTAATTATTGTGGTGTCAATCATTAGCTTAATTCAATGTGTTTTGAAATTTTTATATTTCCAGCTACAACTATTCGATTTTCATTAGAGTCGTGCTGTTTTACACGGTGAGTGACATAAGAAGGAAATACTATTAAATCTCCTTCTTGTTGTTGTGGAACTAAAGATTGCCGCTCATCAGTAAATTCAAAACAAATATCTACTGGTCTTAAAAAATGTACAAAAGAAATAACAACATTATCACCACAACCGAAATGATCGTGGATAGGATGATTACTTAATTTGTTATAAACCTGTATCCAAAAATCAAAATATATAAGTGAGGTATTGAAAAAGAATTGATCTTTTGCAATTTCGTCAACTCTTTCTTTATAAAAACTATGTAAAAAATCTAAGTACTGTAAATCTTTATCTTTGTTGTGATAGGTCGTTATAACTTGTTCTTTTTCTTGTGTTACACCTACTTTTAAAATATTTTTTTCAAGAGTTTGTAGTTGGGCGGAATCTAGTTTCCAATTCCCATGAATATACCAAGGAATTTTCATTTAGTCTTTTGCAGCAATAATTACGTCTAAATATTGAACAGCCATATCTAGGTTAGT
>CEOU01062823.1_pt1 | contig 9811 bp, 7 predicted proteins | sample 530731 | NCBI WGS metagenome assembly CEOU01 (sample SAMEA2620894, study PRJEB7988) | marine metagenome | isolation source: saline water (ENVO:00002010), including
TCTACTAACTGCATTACCCTGTGGAAATAATGCGATAGGCGACAAATTAAAATAAAGAATAACTAGAATTGTCAGCCACTTCTGGGCTATTCAGATACAGGCGAATTGTTTACACAGTTTACACGCCAGATATAAACTGGAGGTGCAGAGTCCATTTATTTACGCAGACTACCGCTATGCGTTAATTTTATTATACCACTAGATATAGTATGTCAAGTTTATTGTTGTGTAAGACCTGTTACTCTACCACCACGTCTAGCAGGACCTGTAAGTGGTGTAAACCTTGTTTCTTCTTCTGCCTCTAATAATCTAAGTTCTTCTATTTCCTCTGGTGACCTAAATACTGCTGCCTCAACAAATTCTTCTATATCAAATGGGTCTTCAGGTGTAACACCACCACGTTGTTGTAGTTCTTGTATTCTAGGTATTTCTGCTTGTGCTGTTTGAAATGCTTGACGTGCTTGAGATTGTGTTATTCCAAATCTTTGTAAACGCTCTACCTCTGATTGTGATATGTTAAATCCACTAGCTGCTGCTTCTCCAGCTATTTGTGATTGTAGTATCTGTCCTGATAGTATTGCATCTCCCACATTAGTATCAACTGCTGCAGCAAATATTGATTCTGTAGATAAATCTATACCAAAGTTTTGTGCATAATATTCTTTTACCTCTGGTATATTTTGTTCAATACCGCTATATACAGTATTTAATCTTGACTGAAACTCTGTAGGTGATACATCACCTGCAATAAGTTGGTCAAAATTATCTGCAAATATATCAGGGTTTACACCAAATTTTCTAAGGTCATCTTTATAAGATTCTATTACAGCACCATATTCAGCCTCTGATAATCTTACTGAACCATCAGCTCTTTTGTTTCCAGGAAAAAAATTGTCATAAGTAGTGTCTTGTCTTACTGCACCTAAAGCTAAATCTATGTTTTTATCAAACTCAATATATTTTTCCTCAAACAATGAAAGCAATGCTTCTGGTAAGAAAGGATATAATGCTTTTGCCTCTGTAATAAAATCTGCCATTATTGTATTCTAACTCCTTGACCGAAAACTTTTAGACCTTCTAGTGCCTCATTTACTACTTTGTCCACTCCTTGTTTTAGTCCTTCTTTTGTTAAATATTGACTTGCTTTAACTACATCATTAAGTTTTAAAACTTCTTGAAAAGTATTACTTGATGTATCTATTTGCTGACCCCAAGCATTAGTTGTAAAGTTCTCCCAAGGTGATGAAAACTGTCTGTATGTAACATCTTCTGCATACATTGGGTATAAACTTTTTTTAGTAGCCGTTAAATTCTTTTTTAATACTTGTTCATAATCAGGGTCGTTTCTTAAATTACCTGCTTCTCTAGCTAAATCTACATCATTTAATTTTCCAAAAACAGGACCTAAATATTCTAAATACAAATCCTGTACTCTATCCTGACCAGACATTGTAGAATCTACTGCAACTTCTCCACTTGAAATAAAGTTTGTCAAATCAATATCTCTGTTACCAAGTTTTGATGGGTCAGCCAAAAGTTTTACTTGGTCTTCTGTATATACATCTGACCATTGACCTGTTGTAAATTTATCAGATACCCAGTTAATTAATGTTTCTGGTGGATTTGCAATACCATTTTGCACCATTACATTTCTAATAGTAATTTTGTCATCTTGTAATTTACTCTTTGCATCCTCTGGTAACTCATCTACAGGTTTTCCTTGCGACAACAATAACCAATCTCTTTCATCCTGTGTATGTGTCCTCCACCAATTTGTTGTCTTCCACTCTGCTTCTGTTACAGTTCTACCTTCAAGTGTTGCCTCTGCTAATAAAAACACCATTTCTTCATCTTCAAGCCAAGGTCTTAAATCAGCTTCTTTATCTAAGTAATCTATAAATCCTTCCCAAGGTGTTGTACCTTGTGCAAGTAATCTTGGGTCATAAAGTTCTGCTATGTTTCCAAAAGGTATTGTAGAAGATATTTCATCAGCACTAGCAGTTCTAAATGATTGTGATTCATAATCTAATGGATATAAACCTCTAATATCGTCTTCTGTTGCCTCATAGCTTATAAGAAGATTTGTGTCTGGTATTCTATAAAGAATAAAAAACATATTTCCAGACTGAACAATCTCTCCACCTTGTGGTATGCTTTCAACAAATTTATTTGCAGATGTTCTTGATGCAGAAACTGGTGAAATAATAGGATTACCTTTTTCATCCGTTGTAGATGCACCACCTGAACCATCAGGTCCGTCAGGATTTAGGTCAGCTAAATTTTCTGTAAACTCAACTAAATCATCACCTTGTGCTTCTTTTTCTTGATATTCTTTTTCTGCTTGTTCTAGTACAGGTGCAGGTATTTTACCAACTGTGCCTATTTGCTCCCAGTAACCACCATTTAATGTGCCACCTTCTCTAGGTTGTGTGTAAAAATCTAACTCTAATTGTGAATTAACAAATACTTTATTGCCCTCTACATCCCTTAATATTACTCTGTTAAAGTTAGGGTCGGCTTTAAATACATAATCAGCCATTATTCATTACCTCTTAGTTCTTGAAATAACTTAATAAATATATTATTTAATTTTTGTTTTCTAGCTGTCATTTGATTGGTTCTACCAATGTTTGTTTTGATTTGTGCTGCCTCAAATGAACCAGCTTGTGAAGGCACTTGTGATTTATATTCTTGTCTTCCTGTTTCTGATATGTTCATATTCACTGGTGTTGCAACTCCTGTATCTTGTACTTTATCTTCAACAACTACTTTTTTCAACAACTCCATAGCTGTTTGCATCATAGCCGTAGCTTTGACAAAGTCTTCTTCTTCTCTACCCTCTGGTTTTTTACCATCATTATATACTGACCAGGCTTCCCATCCTGTAGGAGAATCTTCTCTTTTCTTTCTAAGTTTCCAAATCTCTAAGGCTGCCGTAGCATTATTTTTAGGGTCCTTTAAATATTCTACTGCTTTTTCTCTAGTATCTATGCCTCTTTCCATAAACCACTTACGCATTTGATTATCCTCTGGGTTTAAGTCCCAATGTGGTTTTAAATCAACTTGAAACAAACCAATAGCAGGGTCATCTGCTTCTTCTTGTAAAGCACCTGGAACACCTTTAGATTCTAAGGCAATGACACGTACTGCTTCTGGTATTTCTTCTTCTGGAAAACCTACTTCTTGTAGTAGTTCAACAAGTTCTTCAACCGAAAGACCCTCTGATGTATAAGGATTTTCAGCCACCGATACTCCGTAACCCAGCAATGCTAGACTTAATAATATTGGCAACATTCTTTGTTTGCTCCCTTCTTTGATTTAAGTCCATTTCAGGTTTAAATAAATCTCTTACTTTTGCAGCAAAAACATCCTCTGCAGATGCTACTTCTCTTGGTTGTGATGGTCTATCTACCTCAACGACTTCTGATGTAGGCACCATTCTACCCTCCAACATAACTTCTTTTTTGGCATAGCCAGGTTGTAAAGTATCTGTAAGTGCGTCAATACCTTCTTTAAACTCTGTTTCTTTAAGATTACCTAGTATTCCTGTAAGTATATTTATTTCTGATTGAGTTGGTGTTCTACCTATTTCTCTTTTTACAACTCTTATTACATCATTTGTTAAAGTTACAAAGTCTGGTTCTTGAAATTCTGGCAAATCTGATGGGTCATACAAAGGTGCTAATACTATAGTATCTAAAAGTGTATTCCAACTTGTTGATACTTCATTAGATTCTCCCATTAATTTATACATTGCATCAAACGTTGCACCAGCTAATACACCTGGTATGTAATTATCTCTATTTAAAAATCCTGCTGTTTCTAATTTTTTCTGTAATTTTTTTATACCATTTGTAGTAAGCCCTTCAAAAGGTTCTCTTTCATCACCTGGAAAATAAACATTATCTAAATTAATTCCATTATCTTCAAGCAAACTTACTGTTGGAACTGATTTTTTATTTAACCTGTCAAAAGTATATGTGTTTAAACCGATAGGTGTAGGTACTCTGTCAAATTCTTCTCTATTTGCTAAAGCCTCTGCCTCTTTTTTAAATTCTTCTAGTGATTCAAAAGCAGTATTTGGTGCATCACCTGATGTATTTTTAAGTTCATTATTTCGCACTGTTTCTTCAAGTTCTTGCAAACCTAAATTATTATCTTCTTCGTTTTCCATTTATTCCTCAACTCTATTATATTCTACTTCGGCTCTCAATAAGTCATCATACACTATTAAAAACTCTGGATATTGTGAAACTAATTGTTTTGCAAACTCTGATAATAGATTTCTACTTCTAAGATGTATTTCACTTTCACCATTTCTTAATCTACCTTTTGCATACTCAATACTATCTTCAGGATTTCTACCAGCATTTGTTGATATACTTGCTAAAACAGTGCTTCTTAACTCCATATAAGAACTAAGTGCTTCCCATACAGGAACAATATCTTTTAACTTTTCATCTTTAGCTATCTCTTCAAGCTCTAAAATATTTGCGTCTATATCTGTTCTGTAAGGTGTTTTTATATTTCTATCAAGAATTACAGATAAATTTTCTTTTATGTATGGGTCACCTAATGGTAATGTTTGTTTCATCATTGTCTTTGCTTTATCTCTAAGCAATGTTGCCTCTAAACTATAATCACCTTCTAATGGTTTTACTAAATTGTTATACAACATTGAATACAAAAACTCCTGTGCCTCTACTAAAAATACAGCAGGGTCTATTGCTTGTAAGTTTTCTATACTTTGAAAAAATTGGTCTTGGTCTAATTTTGTTTCGTTTTGTATGTCAGGTGTAAGATATACTGCTGTCAAAGGATATTTTTCAATAAGACCTGGATATGCTCTTGCAAACTCTACTTCACCCTCAAACTGTGGTTCTTTTGCTCCTCTACCTCTGTATTTACCTTTAGATAAAACTGTTGCAGCAATAAGGTCATTTAAGTTAGTTTTGTCTAAACCTAAATTTCTAACAAACGTATAGAAAGCTATTTCCTCTCCATCTTCACCATATATTTTTTTAGCTTCTCTTTCTAAATTTGCTTGATATGCAGCAAGAACACCAAGCTCAACCATATGTTTTCTATCACGTACTTCTAACTTACCTAATTGTTCTGTATCAACTACTGCTTTTAACAAATTCTCTGCATCTTCTTCTACAAACTCTGTTGTGTAAATTATTCTTGGTGCAGCAGGTAAAAGAAACTGTGCAAAAGAACGTAAGAAAACTCTATCTTTGGTAAGTTCTAATGCTCTATCTTGAAAGTTTTTAAAATCTTTTGTTGTTTGTAATGGTTGATTTTCTGTCAAAGCTAACACTCTTATTGATTCATTCATCTTTGCTGAAAAAGATTCTGCTCTAAAACCATCTAAATTATTATTAGACCAAGCAGTCAAAAACTTTGTACCCCATCCAGGTAAGAATGTTGTAAGCAAAGCCTCACCTGTTCCAAAAGAACCAATATCTTCTGAAGGTAAACCATAAGGAAAAAAGAAAGATGTTATTTCTTCATTTTGATAACCTGTAGCAGTTTTTATAAGACCAGCAGGTATTGATACAGCAGGTCCTAAACCTGGCAATAATGATGTAGATATTAAGTTCAAACCACCTAATGGTGCAACTAACATACCTTCTGTATCTCTTTGTTGTGATTCATTAGGCACTAATATTCTTTGTACAACATCAGTCTGTGGATATACAAAAAAGTCTTCCCCACTTCTAAAATCTTTATAAACAATACCTTGTTTTCTACCTGCTGAAACACCGTTATAAAATGTTCTTGCAACTTGATATGGTTTTTGTGCTAATCCTTTTCCCCAAGATGTTGCAACTTCTTTGTAAGCCTCTAAAAATGGAAACATAAATCTAAATGAATCTGACACTAAACCTTTTTGAGATAAGTTATAAAGTATTTTGTTATGTTGTTCTAAAGCATATTCCATTGCGTCTTGACTTGCTTCTTCTAAATTATATTTTTGATAACCACCACCACGTAAAGGTTTTACATTTTCTAAATCTCTTATCAATTCTTTTGGTAATTTATCTATTCTTCCTTGTAATGATTTTTTAGCACTTTCATCTAAATGAGGTAATAATGCTTTTATTCTTCTAAAATAAAACTGTTTAAAAGATGGGATACGATTTAATCTTTCTTCTGGTAATTGACCAACGTAATACCACAACAAACCTGTTTCTCTCGTAGCTCTCTTATAAAATTCATCTGCTTTACCAGCTATCAACCAATCTGGTGCAGGTATAACACCAGGTCTATTTTCTGATGTATTAAGCATTTCTTTAATACTGTTTTTAATTTTTGTTTTATTTGCATTTTCAAACCTTGCAAAAGATGTAATATCAACATCATCTAACATTCCTGTAGCAATACCATTTAATAATTTTTTATCATAACCAACAGTTTCTCCAATAAGTTTTGCATATGAATTTATATACTCATCTGACCCAAATTTAGTTAATAATGCTTTTCTATTTACATTTCCTAGTTCATAAAGTTTTGTAAGTCTTTCTCTTGTTTGTTGCAAATCTCCTTGCCAAAAAGCATTTTTAATATCGTCAAGACTTTTATTATTAGATAAAGCGTCAGCAATTTCTTTTGCTAAATCCTCTTTTGCTAAGTTGTTGTATTGTATAAGTATTGCTTCTGAAAAATCATCTAATTTTTTTACATCTGATAATTGTTCATCTGGAAGAAAAAATGGTGAATAATTTTCATTGTAGTAGTTATGTCTTGTAGATGGTCCTAATTCTTTATAGGTATTACCACCTACAGCAGCCTCTATTTCTGGTTGTGCTTTTCTGTTTTTTCTTGTAATACCTTTTATAAATTTGTTGCCCATAACATCTTCATCAAAAGTTTTAAAATTTAATTTTGATAATTTATTAGCTAGATTATCTGGTAATTGTAAAAAGTAAGATAGATAAGTCAAAGGACTGTTAAATAAACCATCTAATCCAAACAACCACATTCTTGCTTGTCCCTCTCCAACAAGACGTAAAGGATATGCAACCCTAGTTACTAATTGATTTCTTTTCCAAAATTTTTGTGTAGTCCAAAGAAATTCACTTGCTGTCCAATAAAGACCTGGTACATCTCCTAATTCTTCTATGTTTGCTTTTTTTAAAATTTTACCCAATGTAGTGTCGTCATTAAATTTACCAACAATACCTTTTGACAATCTTTTGTTATTTAAAATTTTTCCGACTGTACTTGCTTGATTCCTAAGCTGTCTAAGATTTATAAAGTCTACAGTGTAGTCAGTAATTTGATGAGGATATGCAATATCAGCTTTTACTTTTGTATTACCATAAGTTCCATATGCAGCCATACGATTAAGAATTGGTCTTAACGCACCAGTTTTTTTAAATGTTTCTTGGTCAATAGAATATTGAACACCATCACTTCTAAAGCCCATAAATTTATTTTGAAAAGCCTCAAAGCCTTCAATAATTTCTTTATCTGCTTTAAACTCTTCAAGATTTCTAACAACAGCACCCATAAAATCTTTATGAAAAACAAGTTTTGCTTCTCCTAATTCACCTTTATTTATTAAAGAGGCTATCTTTGCAGCATTTTGATTTATAATTTTTGGTTCTAATTTAGCTGCTGCTCCATAGTTAATTATGTCAGTAATTGTTCCATTAATGTCTTCTAAATTTCTTGATGGCTGTGCTAAATTTCTACCACTACCAAATACACCATACACTTTATTTTGTTTTTGATTATTTTTTATATAAGACCAAAAGGTTTTGTATGTAGGGTCAGATACCCAATCATTTATAATTTTTGTACTACCAAGTTTTGATGCTGAACTTTCTGGACCACTTTTTAAACTTTGTCTAAATATTTTTTTAGCATCTCTATATGTAGGAGCTTCTGTCATTAACGTAGAAAAATTTGCATCTCCTGTAGCATCAAATAATCTAATAAATTTTGTGTCAGAATTATCAGCAACAATTACTTTTAACATATTGTCTACATCTGGAGATTTTGTAAACTCTTCTATAAGTCTGTTTGCTTCTTGTATATTTCCTTCTGCTTTTAATTTATTAATTTGATTTTGTACTTGTTTACCCTGTGTTGCTAATTTAGGTGTTGCTCTATCTATTTTAAGTGCTTTGTATGCTGCTCTTGCTTTACCAGATGCTGCAAAAGGGTCAGTTGCAAAAAGTAAACCTGCATCAATAACTCCTGATATAAAGTTAAATTCATTTTCTTTTGTTTCTATACCAGCTAAATTAGAAACATACTTACCTAATGTTATTGATTGGTCATTGTATTGTAAGTTTGTTCTTTTAAGTCTTTCAGATTCTTCTATACCTGAACCCCAAGGAATTAGACCTTTACCTAAATATTTTTCGTAAGTTTCATTTATACCTTCAGCACCTATTTTTTTATAAATGTCAGGTACATTAGATAAATATTTATCAGGGTCATATCCTTGCTCTTCTGATAATTTTCTTAATGTATATTCAAAACCACTTGGTCCTGCTTGTTCATAGTATGAAGTAAGTATTTTGTTAAATGGTCTTAAAGGAAGATTAAGGTCTTTACCAATTAATTTATTAGCTAAAACATTTGTAATTGCATTTGCACCTCCAGAGCTATTTCTGTTAAATGGAGAATCAGCTACAAAAAAACTTGTTGCTAATGCACCTAATTTAGCTTTTTGTTTTGCAAATCTAACATCATCTTTTTCTAATGCCTCACCTAAAACTTTTTCTAAATCTCCAGCAAATGCTATGTTAGCTCTAAGTTGTTTTTGAAATTGATGTGTAGTTATATGTTCTGCTACTGCAAGACCTACATTTAAAACTTTCATAAAAGGGTCTATTGCATCTCTACCTGCTCTTTTTAATTTAGTAAAAAATCCTTCAGGAACTCTGCCATACTCATTATCTTGCAATGCTTGTGTTCTATATGTTTGTTGTGCAACTTGTCTTACTTCATCATTAGTTGCATTTGTTATTGCTAAGTTTGCGTTTACACCTGATGGAAGTAGTGGATATGCTTGATAAATTGCCTTAGACCTATTGTATACACTTGTAGTGACATAATTATCTTTAAAATCTTGTTGTGCTTTATTTAGAGTGTTTTTTTTATCTGATGAATCTTGAAAACTTTGCTCGTTGTTTATATTTAGATAAAAAGACATTATATCTCATCTAAGTCTATTTCTTCTTCTACAACATTTAACAAATCAATTAAATCACTTGTTGGAAATTTTGTAGCCAAAGCGACTATAAGTTGGTCATTTATTTGTGCTTGTGTTAAATCCTGACCCATTCTACCTGGACCCATAGGAGCACCATCAGTTATTGGTTGCTCTGGTTTTGTTGTAGGTGCAAAAACATTTGTAGGTGTAAAAGGTCTTCTCTGTGTCGGTTGTTGTGGAGTTGTATCTTTTGGTAAAGGTGCAGCTTGTTGTTGTTCAACTATTTCTTGTTGTTCACCATAAGACATACCAGGTATTCTACGTATAGCTTGTGTATTATCTTGTGTGTTTCTAGCTGGTGGTGGTACATTACTGTTTCTACCTGTAACACCTTTGTTTGCATTACTCCTTGTTGCCATCTTCATCCTCATCATAAAACATAAATGTTGAACTTATAATCATATAGCCAAAAGGGAAAGCTAAAGGAGGCATTTGGTCTGTAAATATTCTAGGCTCTGATAGTCCTTCTTCTAGTAATATATCGTCACCTAACTCATCTACATCTTCTAGTGAGTTAAATACTATATCAGCAAATTGTTTATTTATTGACATTATCCTCCTAGTCCTTGTAGTAATTGT
>CEOU01074277.1_pt1 | contig 9811 bp, 14 predicted proteins | sample 530731 | NCBI WGS metagenome assembly CEOU01 (sample SAMEA2620894, study PRJEB7988) | marine metagenome | isolation source: saline water (ENVO:00002010), including
CACAAGTATTTCCATAGCATATAGGCATACCTCCAGGAAATTTAAACGACCCATCATAAGTTCCTCCTGCAAGATTATTAATTACCTTATAACCTTGGTTAATAAGAGAAGGCGTTACTACATATTTTTCTATAAAAGGTTGTACTTTTGCAACACCCATTTTTACAGAAGTTGGAAGCATATCTATAACTTTACCAGCAAAACTACTTGGTTTTTTACCTTCAGGAGGAAACCATGATTTACTTGGTCTAGTAAAATCTTCTTTATTTTCTGCTGCTTTTACAGCTTCTAAATAAGCAGGATTATCTTCTTGAAAATCTCCCTCTTGTTTAAAATAAACTCTTCCTCGTATTTTAGGAGGAGTAAATCCTAAAACTTTTTCACCTACACCAGTCACTAATTTATCTACACCTCCCCTGCCAAGTTTTTGATGTAATATATTAAGAGGAAATTCCCATTGTCTTGCACCTGCTGCAGGATTTAAATCCCATACATCTTCATAGTCAATATACTTACCTTTCTCATCTTCTCCTAAAGTAGTAGTATAGTTTCCTAAAACGCCACTTACATTTATTTTATGATTCTTCCAATATTCTTCTGAATTATCTTTAGATTTTTCTATTTCTTCTCGAATTTCTTTTTCTGTTACAGGAGAAGAATAATAAGTAGTAGGATCTCCTTCTATTTGATAATCTGATACAGGTATAGATCCATATTTTTGAGATTCTCCCATTAACATATTAAGAAGATCTGCTCTTTCTACACGCCATCCTTCCTTTTTCATGGGGAATCTATCTAAGTGTCGTTTAACAGCATCACCATAGCTAGCAGTGTCTTTATATCTTGGATCTTCATTTCCAAGCGCTGTTTGTAGTATAGTATTTAAAACACCTTCTTTACCATGAAGCTCAAAACCATAACCTACAGGAACTAAATTTTTTGCCCAATTTTGACGTGCTTTAGTTTTAAGTGCGTTAAACGGACCGGTAAGAATACTTCTGTTATACTTATTACGATGAGGATCTCTATCTGTAACAGTTACTTCTGGCAGCATTCCATAGTCTACAACCTCTTCTTCTTTAAAGTCACCTTCTTGCTTTTTAACATATTTTAGTGACCTTTCTCCAAAATATCCAGAAGGGTCTTTTACTATCTTATGAGTACTTGGATGTATTGACCCCAGAAGAGGTTTTGTATGCTTTTGATTTTTAAACCAAGCTATTTCTTCTTTTACACTTTTATGGTCAGAAGCTTTTAAAAATTCTAACGTCTTAGGGTTTACAGATCCTAGATGATAACTACCATCTTCTGCTATTTCAGGAGTCAGTCCTGCTTCATACGCACCTCTTAAATTATAAGTTGTAGTATCTGTGTCTCGCAGATTAGGAGGCAATGCTTTTCTCCATGCGTCAAATCCACCATCTTGATACTCTGCAGGTGTTTCAATTACAGTACCTACATCATCACCCATAGGCAAACTCTCTACACCAGGAGGCACATTCTCATAACTCCTAACTAAATCTCCTTGCGGACTTACTTTTTGTATATTAATAGGATAGTCCATGCCCACTGTATTAAAATTACCAGTAGATTCAGGAAATATCATTGTAGTACCTTCAGGTTGATTACGTAAGCCTTCTTGTTGCTGTTCAGGAGTTTCTGCAACTTGAGTTTGTTGCATTAATTCAGTCATAGGCACACCAGTTGCTACAGACTGCTTTAATATGTCCATTGAATTTAAACTCAACTTTCGCTAGATGATTTATTTTCTTTAGCTTGCTTTTCTTGTGAAGCTAATGTTTCTCTATTCTGCCTTTCTTTTGATTGTCGATCTGCAGTAGCTTGTCTTTCTTTAGATCTCATATCTTCTCTCTTTGCACCTTCTTCATTTCGTTTTGCTCTAGAAGATTCATTAAGTTGAGATGCTTGTATATCTGTTTGACGCTCTTTTATTTGTTGATCACCTTGTTGTTTATCAATTTGAGCATCTACTTTCATCATATCAACTCTAGCTCGGATCATTGCAACTTCAATATCAGTTTCACGATCTTTTTGTTTATTCATATTCTCATTCTCCATCTCAGCTTGTTGCTGTTGAAGTTGAGCTTGTTGTATTTGTTGTTCAGCTTCTTGTTGCTGTTGCTGTAATGCTTGCATTTGTTGTTCTGCAGCTGCAATTTTAGTTTTAATTTCTGTAAAGCTTTCTGCATCAAACATTTCTGCTATTGTAGAAGCAGGTACGCCATTTTGTACCATAGATTGAGATAATTGCTTAATAGCATCTAATTTATCTTGATCTTTACCAGAATCAGAAACAAATATACCATACTCAGATTCCATGTGCTCCATAGAATCTAAACTCAAAAATTCTTGCACCCCATCAGCCATAACGTACATAGACTTTTTACCATTAATCCAAGCTTCTTTAGAATAATCTATTAAAGCTTGTAAATCACGCTGCTCTAACCTATTAAATTTACGGAATATATCTTCTGTGATATGAGATGATTGTACAATAGCTTGTTGCGATGTTGCTTTACCTTCGTAGTTTCCTACTTGACCTTGTCGCTGTCTATTTACACCTGAGAGTTTTTCCCACTCTTCCATAATAGAATTAAGTAAGACAATATACTGTTCAATAGTTTTTATAGACATATCTAGCACAGATTGGTGTTGCGGAGATAGTGTTACACCTTCTTTATTGTAATCTACCCACGCAATACCAGTTCCTTCTACGTAATACATAAATTTATCCATGTCCCATTTTTTTGGAATCATGTTTATGTCAAATTGTGCTATTATATCTTTACTTCTAGCAATTGCTAGTTCTAATCTATATTTATAAATATTGTAATTTAATTGATAAGGAATACCAAGTGATACTAACGAAATATTTCTTGCATTTCTATCAGAATATTTTCTACCATTAATAGGCAACTTACAAAGTGAAGGATTGTCTAAAGATATACGTTGATTAGGGATAGCTCTCATTTTTACATAAATATCGCCATCAATTCTTGTACCTTCCCAAACTTCATTTACCCACATCCAAGTTAATTTAGCTCCTTGCTCTTTTAACTCTTTTGGCATTCTAAATGATTCATCTACCTCTATCTCTTCTATCATTCCTGTAGTAGGATCTAAAAATTCTAAAAATCCTATTCGTTTTCTAGATTTCCAATATACAGTAATAGCTTCTATAAGTCTACTTCTATGTACATTTTGATCTGCATTTGTACTTTCAGGTCTAAACGCTAAAAAAGAATGCATATCGTGATTTTCAGGATTTTCTAGTTTTAAAACCTGCTCTTCCGTAAGCTCATCATAATAATGATCTATTAATGTAGAAGCATGTACAAATTTACGTACAAGTGCCCAATCTCCATCTTCAACAAATTCTAAATCTGGATCTTTATCATAATCTACATCAATAGGATTTAAAATATCATAAAAAGGCTCATTACCTCTAACACCTCTTTGCGTATAAACTTCACCAGTAACTAAAAAGTCAAACCAAGCTTTATTTAGTTTTTCATAAATTTCTTCACTATACATTATATAGTTTAAAGCTTTTTGACCATGTATTGCTCTAGAGTCTACATAAGATCTTTCAAACTGCTCTAAAATATGTTGAGGCAATTCAACTTCTTGGCTAGGAACACCTGTTTCCATGCCTTGCTCATTTAATCTGTTAATAAACATCTGTTCCATCAACTGATATAGAGTTTGTTGTTTTGCTAACTCTTTATTAGTAACAGTATCTGCATTTTTAACAGTAACGGTGTAATTAAGAGGCCGTTTAGATTTTTCACCCAGGAGAAGATCAATTATAGGTTTAATAATAGGGTAGTTACGCATTTTAGAAGGGAAATTCTTACGAGCTTTGCCGTATGGCTTTAATACATAACGATAATCTGACTCTTCAATTACACCGTTATAATAATCATATAAAGTACGTAAATAGTCTTTGCGTTCACTAGTTCCGTGGGCAGAAATATTTATAAATGCTTCTATACATTCTTCTTTCCACTTTTTAGTTTTTTTACTTAACGGTAACCGTTGTTGAGGTATGTTATCTTCTCCTTTGTACATAATTTTCAAAAATACGAATTAATAATTTGTAGTTTACTGCTCCTACAAATTTTTAGCATTGCCTTATAATATAACACTAATAATAGTTTTGATCAAACCATTTATCTGCTGCTCCATCTTCTAAAACTTCTCTAACTTCAGAATTATAAAGCTCTCTTGTATGGTACATGCCAACCATAAGTGCCATAACGCGGTCAAAGTTACCCATATAATTAAACTTAATTAATTCCTGTAGTAAAGCTAAATCATATATTTTATGCATGTTTAAAACTTGAGATCCATCTTCGTTTACGTGTCTTACAGTATTTAACCAGTCTCGTATATATAATTCTCCTTGTCTTTTTCTAGCTTCTGTAGTATGCATACCATATTGACGCTTAACTGTTTTACTTCTAAGATCTTTTTTATCAAGCATCTCAAATTCTTCTTGCAGTCTATGCAATTTTCTATGTCTACGCGCATATGCAATAACCTCACCACGATCATTCTCAAATCCTATCTTTGCATTGTAATAATCTGCTAACATAAACATATTTCTATTGTATTCATCTTGGCTATGCGGTCTTCCTACATAAGATGCTACAATCATATCATCTGGACGAGATATATTGTTTACTCTTTTAAGAACATAACATACTCCTAAAGATGATGAGTCTGCAGATTGATTTTGACCATACGGGTCATGGCATATAATATATAGATTTGCAGGCACTTGCTGATTTTCATTTTTATATGGAGATTCATAAATTATAATTGCTCCATGTAAGTCATCTTCTTTTCTGTGCGGATAACGTATTATAGGTTTAGCATCTCCATCAAGTCTAAATTCAATTTTATTATTTTTTCCATAATATAACCTACCTGCAGTACCTATTTTATCTAACTTATTAACTTTTACATTATTATAATGCTCTTGCAGAGATGCTATATCAAATAAGTTAGCAGAAATTTGCAAAGTAGCTTCTCTAGGGTTCATTGGATGCTCTGCTATATACTGATCAAGAGCTTTAGGATCATTTGTCCCTTTTTTCTTAATTCTATTCTCTTCTTCAAAAGCTATAGCTTTATCAGCATTAGAATTTCCATCTTTATCTATAAATCCTTCTAAATTTTCATAAATAGGTACAAAATGTCCGCAATATGTGCCTCTAGCTCCTGCATCCCACACATTTTCAAATGCTAAACAGTCATACGAGTCAGGATTGTAAAATAACTCTTCCATACCTTCAAAATCTGCTCCTTCTGTACCACCTGTACCAAATGCTATCATTGTTCCTAAAGTATTTGCACCTTGACGCATTGTAGGCATTGCAACTTCCCAAGCTTTTAATAATCCAGGAAATGCACCGGCCTCTTCAAAGAAAATAAGCTCACCTGCTTTACCACGCACTTTATCTGGGTTGTCTTTTAGAGATACTCCCATAATCATAGATTTCATACCTAATTCAACGTCAGCTCCGTTTACATTTTTCTTATATCCTGACATTTTATTCATTTCTCTATCTTTTAGACGAGGCTGAGTCCATGCAGTATTATTATCTACAAATGATAAGATTTCCCAAGCTTTAGATAGCAAACCATCACCAATTAAATATTCTTTTTGTCCTGCAAATACATAATTTTTACTATTTCGCAAATGAAAGTAGTTACGAGCTAACATTGCAGCAGCTTTGTAAGAATATCCTTTACGACGCGCTTTTAACACTGTCATATGTCTGTTAGATTTTCTACATTGATCTACAGCTGTAAAATATTTCCAATCTCCATCATAAAATGCAGGAAAAGTACGCTCACGTTTAGCAAGTATTGTACCATCAGGTAAAATCTCTTCAACAGATCGATCAATAGGACAATAGTTTAAATAAAAGTAATGATTACCTGTAATTGTAACATCATCTATAGTTTGTCCGTACAAACACTTATGACGCTCTTCGTCCCAGTAATCATAATAATCTTTAGTTCCAGGAAGTGCATTTGTATAGAAACCATTTTCCATATAATACAAAGCAGCTTGTCTAAACCTGTCAGTTTTTATAAACATTTAAGATTTTTTTTAATTTTTCGCATTTTTCAAAATTTTCTAAAGATTCGTAGTGATCTAGAAGTATTTCTACAACAGAAGGGGTGTCTGAAAAATTAAAAGGTAGGGAAAAGTAGTCTTTATCGTTATCGTTAAGCTCTTTGTATAATTTATCTAAATCTTTTTGCTTTGTTACAACTGCATATGCATTATCCATTGCAGTATTATATTCTTCTAGCCCTTCTAAAAAATCCATTACTGACTATATTTATTCACTACAACTCCACCTCTATTTGCAGATAAAGTTTGCTGTTCTTTCTTCACAAGCTCTTCTAACTTACTTATCCCGCTAACAACATCAGCCATCTTAGATAAATTTGCTACTAAATCTTTTGCATTATATATAGGACGCCCATTATCATCAATATCAGTCAAATCTACAACTTCAAAATATTTTCTTAGCTTATTTACTGCACTTCTTGCAGCTTTTAACAATTTTATTGCGTGTGTTTCTTTTAATTCTAAATATTTATCGCAAGCTGCCTTAACTTTTGTATCAGGCGACCATTTTTTCTTAAATATACTATTTATTACGTGTTCTGATCGTTCTTGTTCTTCATATACTGCAAATGGAGAGTTATGATCACACATATGATACACATATGACAATTCTTTTACAGATATTTTTTCAAATTCCTTAATTGTCAAAACATATGGCGATGCTATTACTGTGTCATTACTTACTGTTAGTAGTTCCATCTTTTTTATCTTGTATATGTTTCAATCTTTCTTTTTTTACAGAAAATTTACCAAAATATGGTAATCTTACTGCTTCAAAATCGCCTTTTTTAATAATTTCACTTACAAACTTAAATTGATAGTTTATAATTTCTTCAATCTTACTTAAAGGTAAATTATGCTTTGTCGCGATACGTTGTATTATTTCTTTTTTGTTCGTGCTCACTTTTAGTAACTATTACTTCTGGTTTCCATCTACTTGGTTTATCAGGACAATTAGTTGTTTTCCATCTAGCTTTATGTTCTATTAAACATCCGCATTTTCCACATCTCATATTAGTTTTAACCAAAAAAGGACATTCTTTACATGCATCTAATCTAGCTTGATAACTTTTTGCAGATACATTAGGTGCTCCTTCTTTTATATATTTTGCTAAATCTATAGCAAAATTTTTTGCCATTGTAGCAAAACTAGGCAATTTTGGCTTTTCCTCTTCAGACATTTTTTTCTTTTTCTAGTTGTATTAGTTTTTCTAAATATACTGCTAAATCCATAGCTTCTTCTTGAGCGTGCTTTAACCAATCTAGTTTAGATAAGTCAGTACGCTCCATTGTGGTATTATATTTGATTTTACCTACTTCTGCTCTATTTAGTATTTTTACTGCTACTGTATTTTCTATACTACTCATACTCTTAAATCTGTGTATGCAATTTCTATTACGTTTCCTTGTGAATCTTGTGAGATTAATACATATTGAGAATCTAATAAAAATTCTGTAAGCACTAGACCTGATGTAAGTAGATCAATGTTGTCTCCATGATAAAGATATTTGAACATTTCCATTATTAGGATTTAAAAGTTTATTTAATATGTACTTTCCTGCTTTAAATTTAAAAACATTTTTTTCTTTTAACTTTTTTATATAGTTATTAAGAGTGTTCTTGTCTTTAAATCCTAAAGCTTGCGCTACACATTTTTTATTATCTAAAGTACACATATTATTATAATCTTTTGCGCAATCTAGAAATAAAACTAATATATTCAGCTCTTTAGGAGTCATATTAAATATACCATTCCAAAATTGGATATAGTTATAATTCGAGTCTATCGGTATTGTTATCTTTTTCATCACTGTCAACAGTTACTATTACAAAATATTCATCTTCACCTACAAATACTTCCATATCCCAAGTAGTATTTGCATTTTCTCCACTCCATTTGGTTAATTTATCTTCAAATTCTACCATCATTACAATCCAGTCTTCAACTTCTTTAGTTGCAAATTTAGTTTTTATCATCTTTAAATTTTATACGCGCTATTCCATCTACTACACTAATTTCAGATAACTTAGATTGCCTGTTAAACTCAGTTACATATTCTTCAATACTGCCACGAGTACATAAAAAACTTAAAAACACTTGCAACTCTTTAGCTGCTTTTCGTGTAGCGCTTTCTAACTCTTTTGCATTTTTAGAAGAATCTTTAAGTTTTTCATAATCCTCTAAACTTATAGTAACTGAGCCTTTCATTACATTACACCTAAAATCTGGTGCTCCATTACCATTACATATTCTGTCTCGTCTAATTCTACCATAACGCCTTCCCCTCTAGGGTCAATCATTACAGTATCTCCTTCTTTAGCAAACATACAATTAGGTCCTACTGCTAATACTTTTAAAATATTAGTTTTTAACTTATTTACAGTAGCGTCATCTAAAATAATTCCTGACTCTGTCTTTCTTTTGGCTGGATTAGGTAATAATACCCAATTTCCATTTGGTTTAAAGTTCATCTTTTTAATTTTTGTTTCCACAAAGATATAAAAGATTTTATTACAAGTCCAAATAGAATTAAAAATTTATTTTCACAGTAAATATACCGAGTGTACCACCAATAACATCAGCTAAAAGGTCTTTTGGATCTGCATGTCCGTTATTTACATCCCACAACTCTTTAACTGTTCCAATAATAAGTACAGATGCTGCACCTACAAGCATAGATGTTTTTCTATTTTTAGTATAGTGGTAAGTAATGGAGGTAGTAGATGCACCAATAACATAACAAGCACCCATATGTAAAAGCTTATCATCAGCAATTCTATATTTACTACCAAGTCTTAATCCGCTTTGAATATTATCAGAAGTAGGTTGTGGCAAATCAGGCAATACTTCTTGCGCCTGTGCTCTTAACGGAATTAAAAACAATAATATTAGAAATAACTTTTTCAATAGGGGTCATAAGTAAGTAGTTAACATATAGATATAGGTTCCCCCTTGGTTTTTGATCTTTTCGATTGGAATTTTACGCTTAGCAGTGCTTCTCAAGTGAGACCAAAGGATAATAAAACTGGTGTTAATTCACCGCACCTACCTGTGTGCAATTTATCCTAACTAACGCTATATCCGCTCTTTTAGAAGCTATCGGAGAAAACTCTATTTCCTATTTGGAAACTACAATCCAACGTCTGACCCTATACTGCCCTCTCGGTCCTCTAGGGTGATACACTATGTGTGCCTCTTTTGCAAAGGTAAAAATAAAATTTTAGGAAAAAAATTTTTTTGAGGGAATCTTTGAGCGTGGTAACCTCCTCAGAAAAACACCCCGCCTTGTTTTGGGGTTTCGAGTCTCCCCCCAAAAGTGAGACAAAGTCTAATTAATTTTTAATCCTATGGATGTAAAAGATTTTATCAAGCAAAAGCTTGACACTACCAACACTACAGTGTTTAATAGTGGTTGGGTAAAGACAGAGCGCATCAAGAAAGATGCTGGCTCTGATGAAATAGTTGTTACTAAACAACTATTTGATGCTAAGCAGGACGGTTGTCCTACTGACCTTGCAGATTGGCTGCAAGATGGAAAGATTTCCATTAAGCAAAAGTAATCCTTCGGGATTACTTTTTTTATTGTTGATTTATATATAGGGTGAGTGGTATGGGTGGGCAATCTCTAACACAAAAA
>CEOU01033733.1_pt1 | contig 9803 bp, 4 predicted proteins | sample 530731 | NCBI WGS metagenome assembly CEOU01 (sample SAMEA2620894, study PRJEB7988) | marine metagenome | isolation source: saline water (ENVO:00002010), including
AGAAAAAGATATACTCAAAAACCTAGACAAGATTATCGTCAAGGTGGGCGTGTGACTTATCAAGAAGCAGGTATGGTTAATGATAGAGATAGATTTAATAGAGCTAGTGAAGAAGCAATGAGACAAGCTCAACGTCAAACTGATAGAACAGCAACTCAACTCTCAGCTTCACCTACACCTACAGTTTCTCCTGCACAACAACCTATAGAACAAACTCCTGCAGTTACAGGTGAACAGTTACAGGCACGTCAAACAGATAGAACAAGTCAAGACCTTACAAATCAACAGGCTGTAGTTGCTCCTCCACAAACTACAGAACCTGAAATTACTACTACTCCATCAGGCGGTGGTAATTTCTTGCAAAAGTTAAGAAGTGGTGTTAAACAACAAGCTGCAAATACTGCTGCTTTAGGACAGTCTGATTTAAGTAAAAGAATTGCAGGTGGAGAAAACATTGATTCAATGACGTTTTATTGGGTTAAGCCTGATGGTTCTATAGGGTCTACAGATAAAGGGTATAGTAGAGTTCCATCAGAACATAGAAATCAATTATATTTAACGCAAGGAGAAGCCAATGCTAAAGCTTCTGATATTAGAAACAATACCGGCGGCGATAAAGATGTTGATACAGGTCTTCCCGAACAACCTGATGATAAAGACATTTTTGAAGAAGAACGTGGTAAAAGAATAATTCGTACAGGTCAAACTGCAGAGAAGATAGCTGCAGGTGAAATACCTGAAGGTATGGTTCCTAAACAAGAACTTGTAAAGGTTGCAAAGGGTGAAGAGTATCTCGATGAAGCTGTTCAGATGGGAGAACTTACTCCTATAGAAGCAGAGAAAGTTAAAAATGTAACACCTGAAGAAGTAGCTCAAATGGAAGCTACACAGGCTGAAAAACCTGCAGTTATTGAAGCTGCTAAAATGCAAGCTGCAAAGGTTACAGAGTCTCCAGAAGTTCAAGCAGCACAGGGAGAAGTAAGACAAGAATCTTTAGCCAAAGCTGCGAAAGTAGATAGAGTTGCTCCTATTGAAGGTGCTGATGTAGAGATTCCAGAAGGTGCTTTAGCAGAAAGAGTTGTCGGAACAATTAGTGAAGGTGCTAAAGCAACTGCAGCTATTAATGCCGGAACAAGTTTAGCAAGAATTACAAGAGCTAAAAAACAACTATCAAGAGCCGGTTTAACAGATGAACAAATAGCTGAAATAGGAAATGACCCTGAAGCTTTAGAAGATAGATTAGCTGACTTTAGTGAAGAAGAAAGAGGTCTTATTGCAGGATTACCAGAAGAAGCTTTAGTCTCTACTCAAATGAATGGGTTACTAGAAGGTATAGAAAATGGAGAAATACCACCTTGGGCTGCCCCGGCTGTTGCTCAAGTAGAACAGATGTTAGCTGCAAGAGGCATGAGTGCTTCTACAGTAGGCAGAGATAATTTATTTAATGCTATTATTCAATCTGCATTACCTATTGCTCAAAGCAACGCACAAGCTATCCAAAGCTCGGTTAGTCAACAAAGAAGTATTGAAGCTTCTGTTAATGAGGCAAATGCTCAAAGAGCACAACAAACAGCACTAACAAATGCGAACAATGTTTTTCAAATGGACATGGCTCAGTTTTCGGCTGACCAACAAACAGCTTTATCTAACAGTAAATTCTTACAAACTGTTGGTTTAACAGAAGCTAGTAATGACCAACAAGCAGCAGTTCAAAATGCGTTACTTATGTCACAAGCGAATTTAGCTGAAGCAGATTTTTATCAGAAAGCTCAAATACAAAATGCTCAAGCTTTCTTACAGACAGACATGGCTAACTTAAATAATCAACAACAAGCCAATGTTATTAAAGCTCAACAAGAACAACAAAGACTACTAAGTAATCAGTCTGCTGAAAATGCTGCTAGACAATTTAATTCTGCTAGTGAGAATCAAACACAACAGTTTATGGCAAGCTTAAATGCTCAAGTCAATCAGTTTAATGTAGCTCAAGCTAACGCTGCTTCTCAGTTTAATACACAGCAAAAAAATGCTGCTGAAGCGAGAAGAGTTGGTATAGAAGCTGATATTAATAAAGCCAATGCTGCTATTGTAAATCAAACAAAACAGTTTAATCAACAGTTAGAGTTTCAAAGAGAACAGTTTAATACTAGGAGTGAACAAATAGTTCAACAAGGAAATGTAGCTTGGAGAAGAAAAGCTAACTTAGCAGACACTGCTGCAGCTAATGCTATTAATCAACAGAATGTACAAAATGCTTTTGGTTTAACATCTAGTGCAGTTAGTTTTTTATGGCAAGAGCTAAGAGACCAAGCATCATTTGATTTTCAGTTTGCAGATAATACAGCAACAAGAAAAAATAATGCTATGATAGCTGCTGCTAGTTCAGAAGGTGATGCAGCTAAAAATTGGTCTACTAATTATGATAATGTTTCTAGTGTCGTAGATAAAATCTTTGGTACAGGTTAAGGAGATAAAATGGGTTTTTTAAAAAGAATAGGTAAAAGTATAAAGAAAGTTGTTAAAGGTATTGGTAAAGGTATCAAAAAAGTAGCGAAGAAAGTTTTTGGAGCTATAGGTAAACTTGGACCAATAGGACAGCTTGGCTTAATGTTTTTAGGAGTTCCTCCAGTGCTCGGAAACTTTTTTAGTGGTGTAGCAAACTTTGCCGGTAATTTTATTCCTGAAGCTATTAAAGGAGCATGGGCAGGTATTAAGGCAGCCGGTTCTGGAGCATGGAGCTCAATTACTGAAGGAATTAGTAATGGTGTAGATAGAGTAATGAATTTTACAAAAGGTAAAGGATTTACTTTAAGTGAAGGACGTACTTCTATTTTTACTCCAAAGGCTCAATTAGATGATAAGTTACAACAAATAGTAGATACAAAGATAGAAGCAGACCCTGTATCTTTAGACCCCGCAAAGTATTTAGAAGAGACAAGAGATAGAACTTTTGATTTTACTAAAGAAAAACCAAGTTTACTGGACAGAGGTAAAGAGTTTGTATCCGAACAGTTTGATGAGTTTAAAGAAACTTTATCAAGTCCCGGTCAAGCAGCAGGTAAAGCTTTAATGGGAGGTGTTACTCAAGGAATTAGTACTCGAACCGCAATGGAGATTGCAGGAGACCCTCCTACACAAATGCATTTAGATATGACTCCATTTATGATGAAAACCACTGAACAGCGTTTGTTAGACTCAACCACATGGCAAGGTATTTCAAATCAATATCAACAAGCAGGAAGTTCTTTTGGAGCCTTTGGAGATGCAGCAACTCCTTACTACGCAGAAATGGCAGGACTAGATGAAGATACTTTTAATACGTTAGTTCCAACTCCAACATCATCTAGACCTTCAACCCCAAGTTTTTTTAATTAAGGATAAACAATGGCAGAAGAATATAATCAAGCAGGTATAGATGCTTTAGCAAACTCAAGTAGACCCATTCCGGGGCAATCTCTTACAGATAGCCCTGACCAGTCTTATCCTTGGGAAAGCCCTCCTGAATATACTAATTTTCAAAAAGCCTTTAACTATTTAGCAGAAGAATTATTAGAGGAAGATATTTATGTTTCTCTAATAGTTGCAATGGGACAAGGAGTTCCTATTTCTGATATTACTTTACAGTTGCTTCAAAGAGGTTTTCAAGAAGGGAAATGGAATCCTGATTTACTTTTAATGCTTATTGAGCCTACAATGTATTTACTGATGGCTTTAGCAGAAAAAGCAGAAATTGAGCCTAGACTCTACGGAGATGAAGAAGAAGATTTAGATGACGAGGAGCAAAATGAAAGGCTTCAATTACAGTCTAAAAATTTATCTGAACTAGCTAAAGATAAAGTAGGTGATATGCCCAAAGTACCCTCGGGAGTTTTACCTGCAGAAATTGTAGAAGAAATTGAAGCTTTAGAAGTCCCGGAAAGTTTATTAGCACGACCTGAACCACAAGAACAACCCGAAAGTTTATTAGGAAGACCGGAGTAAAAGATGTCAAGATATGAAGATGGCGGTATAGAATTTGCACAAGAGCAATTTGCAAAAGCCCGTGACTATAGAGAAGAACAAGCTAAGAGGCAAGAGAAGTTTGCTAAACGATTACAACTAGCAAACCTTGCAGTTACAGGTATTAATTTTGCAATAAGTCAAAAAGCAGATGCTTTAGAAGCTAATCAGGCTACAAAGAGAGCTGCTTATCAAAATACATTAACGAGTTTAGATAGTTTTAAACTAGAAGATGAAGCACGTATTAAAAATAAACAATCCATAAATGGTTATCTCACTAATCAGTATTATACTAAAATTAAAGAAGATATTTTAAAAATGAATCCAAATGCTGTTGCTGCTGAATATAGTCCATTGGCTATGCAGAAAGCTAGAGAGTTAGCTGTAGCATCTGAAGATGAATACAAAAAATTATTAGAGATTAAAAAAAATTTACAATTTGATAACTTTGAAGAATTTTATAAAACTCAAGGTAAAGTACCTCGAAATATAGCTTCGTGGTTAGGGTCAAAAGTAACTGGCTTTATGAAAGGAGAAACTGAAGAAACTCTTAAAATAAGAAATGCCAGAGCTAAAGATGCGTTAGCAGGGACAGAATTTCAAAAACAGTTTGAAGAAGCCGACACAGCTTTATTAGCATATCATTCTTTATACGATAGAGGACAAGTTGCATTAGATATTTCTAATCAACTTACAAAAGGAAAAAAAGGGCAGGGGAGCTATCAGCAAATGAAAGGTCCTGAAGGTAATGGTATCTATTTGGTTTATACAGAAGAAGACCTAAAGGGTGGTCCTCCTAAAGTTAATCGAATCTTTGCAGGTGGTCTTCCTGATAATGAGAACTCTAAGTTAGGGTTTGAAAAGCGAGAAGCGTTTTTAGAAAAAATTAAACCTAATAAACGCACAGAAGTAGCTCAAGCGTTTCTGGAAGACCCTACAGGAGAGTTAGTGCTACAACTTGTTAGTGGCAGTCCTGATGATTACTATGCGGTAAATTGGAGAGATGAAAAAACTAAAGAAGAACTTTTTCAATTACACTACGATGAATTTAAATCTTCAGCCAAAGGTAAAGATGGTTCTTTATTATTTGAAGCTAAAAATGGAACTTATGTAGCAAGAAGAGGGAGGGAATCAGAAATTATGGAACTTGGATTTGATGCATCAACGTATAGAAAAACTTATGAGTCTCAACTAGACGATTATCAAACTATCCAAAAGAAAGACATATCTAATTTAGGTTTTAAAAATTTATCTACTTTAGTTCCTGAATCACAAAGAGAAACTTTACAAAACTTATTGTCTGATGACAAATCAATTTTTTACCAGATGTTTAACAGGCAACTTTCTGAATCCGATGCTACAACTGTGGACCTTGGAGAGCATGACTTAGCTAAATTATTCCCCGGTATGGGACTATCTGGTACAAGACTCTTACGATTTGATAAAGAAACGAAACAAATACGATTTAAATAATTATGACAGATAATGTTTTTAACAGTCAAGAACATATTGACTATGTTCGTTCTTTTAATCCCACGTATAAATTAACTAAGTCAGAAGCATTAACGTATGCAGCCGAAATGGGTTCAACGGATACTCTCAGAGGTATCGGACAAATTTTTGGCAGCACCTTTGGGATGGATGAGGTTAATGAATACTTAAAAGAAAAAGACAATACGCTTAGAGCAATTCTGGCTCATCCTGAATATGGTACAGAAGCAACAGCTACCTTTTTAGCTTCTGGAATTGTGGCGGACCCTATTAGTTATGTTCCTATTGTTGGATGGATATCTAAAGGAAAGAAAGCAAAAAGTTTAGCGGACTTAACTAAATATGGTGCAGTGAGTGGAGGAGCAGTGTCGGGTCTAGGTTATACTTCAGAAGATACTGCAGGGTTTTTTGTTGATGAAGATGCCGGATTAGTGAGTAAGCGTTTAGAAAATATCGCGTTAGGATTAGGGGCAGGGGCAGTTTTGGGAGCAGGTGGCGGAGCTCTTGTTGATAGCATTCAAAAAGCTAGAGGAAAAGGTAGCATTTTTAAACAGGTAGACGAGTTTGAACCTAAACAATTTGATGATGTTCCTGTAGATGCAAAAGAATTAAAAAAACCTTTAAAGGTGGGCTCTACTATTAGAGCTCCTGATAGAGGAAATACTGGAACTATAGTAAACATTGATGAAGAAAAAGGTATTGCTTCCGTTGTGTTTAGTAATAGACAAACAGGTAACACTGCTTCCAAAAAGTTTACCTTAGAATCTTTACAACCCGCTAAAGCAGGACAAGCTCCTGTTAAACCTTCTGTAGATGTATCGGCTGAAGGAGTTGAAAAATATGACGATATTATCTTCACACAGGACCCTCGTTCATATCAAGGGAATAAAATACTAACGACCACAGACCCTGAAACAAAAACTACTTATGTCATTAGAAAAGCACTAGATGAAAACAATAAAATTATTCCTAAACAATGGGAAGTTATTTCTAAACCGCAACTTGTAAGAGGTCGTAAAAAAGGCGAAAGCGAGGCTCAGTTAAAAAATAGAAGAAGGAAACAACAAACTCTAACTTTATTTCAAAATAAAGAACAGGCAAAGAAATTTATTAGTCAACAAATTCAAGTTAATAAAAAACCGGCTAGAACAGTTGAAGAAGCTAAAGACATTATCATCAAAGAAAACTTAAAGTCTCCCCAAACGAAATATACTTTAAAAGGACCTTTACTAAAACAGTATCAAACTTACGTAGGGACTCCTATGAAAAATGCAGTATTTAACAATCCCGGAGAAGGGTTAGGTTTTATTACTGGATATAATGCGTATGGAGACGATGAATCTACATATGCTGAAAAAATAACTGCCGGTTTGTTATTAGCCGGTGGAATTCGTTATGCGAAGAATATTAAAATTGGACCAGAAGAGAGCGTCAAAGATTTTGTTGGACGAGGGATTATCAGTGATTATGGATTAAGTCCTGAATACATCACAGCTCGACAAAAGTTTAGAGTTAATAAGAATGAAATTGGAGCAGAGTTTTTAGAGATTGTCAAAAAAGCGGAAAAAGATTTAAACAAAGAACAAAGAAAACTTCTTTACAATTTTATGACGGGTGATATGAGAGCTTTAGAAAAGTTATCTGATGAAGCCCTAGAAATTAATGACGAGGCTAGAGCAGCTTTAATTAAACATGGTCAAGATTTAGTTGATACCGGTTTATTAAATGAAAATATTTTCAAAAAAAATATTAATACGTATTTAAAACGAAGTTATCTACGAGAAGATAAAGTAGCCGGGTATAATACGATGGCTTTAAATAATCGTCAAATTAAAATTCTTGGTGATGAATTAAGACCTAGAGGATTGATAGAAGAAATAAAATTAACTTCGTACAACAAACCCGACTCAAAATGGAAAAAAGAAGGGTGGGAAATTTTGGAAGAATTAAAAGATGGTAAGGTTAGAATAAGAAGAGATTATACTAAAGCCGAACGTACTAAAATGGGAGAGATTGAAGATGCTTCGTATGCTATTGCAGAAACAGGTAGACTCCTTGCGAATGATATAGCTACTGCTAAATTTTTTAAACAACTTAGTCAAGATAAAAATCTTGTTTTAGATAAAGTCGAATACGAAGCGTTAGCTCCAAATGTTCAGTCAAGATTTAAACTGATGTCTGATTCTATTTTATCCGGAACTAATAAAAAAAGATTTGGAGCACTTGCCGGCAAATACGTAGACCAAGATGTAGCAAGAGATTTAAATCACATTTATAATTATTCTACAGTAGATAAAATAAGACAAAAACAAATTGTTAAACAATTTGATAGCTTGCAAAGTATTTGGAAAAAAACAAAGACTGCATGGAATTTAGGAACTCACGTAGGTAATACAGCCTCAAACGTAATGCTTTTAGACTTTGCTGATGTACAAGGAGGTGTGTCAGGAGGACTGAAGTTAGTTGGGAAAGCTATTAAAGAAATGCGAGACCCTAATTCAGCTTTGCATAGACAAGCTCAGATAGATGGTATCTTTGATGCTGATTTAATTTCTAAAGAATTTAAAGATTCTTTATCAGAAATAGAAACTGCTTTAATGAAACTACAAGGCGATGATGTTGGTAGTGGAATTCTTGAAAAATCTAAGTTATTTTTACAAAATAATAAATTAAAAAAATTAACTTTAGATAAAATGGAACGAGCTTATCAACTTGAAGACCAAATATTTAGAATGGCTGTTTATATGGACAGATTAAAAAATAAAGGTTTCTCACAGACTGATGCAGCGTTAGATGCAAGAAAATGGTTTATTGATTACGATATTAATGCTCCAGTTATACAAGCCTTTAAACGAACCTTTGTACCATTTATTAGTTATACTTATAGAGTTATTCCTTTGTTAGCAGAAGCAGCTACGTTAAGACCTCACAAGTTTGCAAAGTGGGCTGTTCTTGGTCATGGTCTGAATCAAGGATTTTCATATATGACTGAAGGCGGAGCAACACAAGAAAAAATAGACCGCTTAACAATGCGAGAAGAACAAAATAAAAGATTGTTTGGTGATGTTCCTGTTATTGGAGACCTGATGCCTAACACTACTATTCGTATGCCAGTTGATGATAAGTATGGTAACTCTTTATATTTTGATTATGCTAGGTGGGTTCCGGGCGGTGATATCTTTGAACAACGTGAGACTAGAACGCAAGTACCTTTATTACCAAGCCCTTTACAACCGGGAGGTTTATATTGGGATGCTATATCAAATATTATTTTTAAAACCGACCCGTTTACTGGTCGAACTTTAGAGGACTTAGGTATTGACGAAGAAGATTATGTCGATATAGGTTTACATTTTCTATCTAGATTACCTCCTAATATACCGGGTATCCCCGGAACCTTTGCTTCTAAAAAATGGGAAAAAGCTAAAGCTATTGAAAGAGGTGCAGAAGGGTCAGAATATGCTACTAAAGATAATCCATTTGCTGCTGTTGCTTATGGTGTAGGAATTAAGGTAAGACCACAAAGTTTAGATGTAAACATTAAAACTAGAGAGCTTGTCCATCAAAAAAAAGTTGATTCTATTATGAAGCAGATAAGAGCTTTAGAGTCCGATTATGATAAGTATGGTTTAATGAGCTTTGGTTCTATAGAAGAATTTGATAGACAGATTCAAGAGTTAGAAGAAGAATTAATTCGTGTAAATGCAGAGTATGAAATCTATCAACAAAAGCTCACAGAATTACTTGACCAAAGAGATTTAGAACGAAGAGAGAAAAAAGTGAAAGGTGGACTTGTTACAGGAATAGCAGATGTTCCGTTTACAAAAGAGGACCCTGCCACACGAAGAAATCAAGTAACTGGAGAGCCTTTTAAAGAAGAGATGAATCGACTTGGGTTTCAATCAGAATGAAATACAACGACTACTTAGAACACCTTGAACTTAGAGAAGGTAACGAGGAGTGTGTATATCTTGACAGTCTTGGCAAGCCTACATGTGGTGTAGGGCACTTGTTGACTGAAAGAGAACGTCAAGTTTACCAAGTAGGTGACGAAGTTTCAGAAGAACAACGCACTGCATGGCTAGAAGCAGATGCTGCAAAGGCATGGGAAGCTGCTGCTCAACAAATAGAAGATTTAGGTATTGAAGATGCAGAGTTTATTATAGTATTAGGGTCGGTTAATTTTCAATTAGGCACACGATGGATGGATAAGTTTCCTTCAGCTTACAAAGCTTTGAAGAATAAAGACTACGATGAAGCTATCCGACAAGTCTCAACAGGTTCTGGAAAGGATGGTCAATCCAAATGGAAAG
>CEOU01048820.1_pt1 | contig 9774 bp, 5 predicted proteins | sample 530731 | NCBI WGS metagenome assembly CEOU01 (sample SAMEA2620894, study PRJEB7988) | marine metagenome | isolation source: saline water (ENVO:00002010), including
CTTACTTTGCCCTTTCTTATTAAAAATTAATTATGGCAACATTAAACGAAATAGCATACAATATAAGAAACATTGTTTCAGGAGGTGTCACATCTGATGATACAGACGTATCTTTAAGACAAATTAAATTTATGATACATTATCATAGAGCTAATTTGTTGGTTAAGTATACAGATAATGGCAGAAAGACATCTAATGCTTGTTATCAAGTAGATGAAGTAACACCATCACTAAATGGGGTTACTTTGAAAGATGTAGTTGGTTTTAACGACAATAAAGCTATAAGAAGTATTGCTTATAAAGATGATTCAAGTATTGAGTCTTCTTATGTACCTTTACCTATTGTGCAAAATCATGATAGAATGTTTGTTGGTAGTTCGAGGTTTATGCTACAAAATTCAGGTAAGTTAGCTGGGTTGTCTGATAGAAAGTTGTACATATGGGAAGGAGATAACTTAGTGACTAACGGTACTGTAGAGATAAATGCAGTATTTGCAAATCCTACAGATGTTAGTTCTTATGTAGATGACGATACGACTCAATATCCTGTACCAGAAGAATTAATACCAATGATTGTTCAGAATGTTATGCAAATAGAGTTTAATGTAATGTTAAAGCTAAATGCTAAAGGACCAAATAATCAAGTAGATGAAGCAAAGGCAAAAGGCAAGAAGAAGCCACAACAAAAAGTACAAAGATAAGTATGTGTCTATAAAAGATATATACAACACTTTAAAGTCAGGAATAAGAGTAAAATGCAATCGAGGAGATAGAATGATTTCCTATAGCGAATATTATGCTATTATGGAGTCTTTCTTAAAAGAGTTGGTAGATGTTATTACAAAAGAACAAGAGGTCTTTAAAATGCCTTTAAAAATGGGGCAGGTATATTTAAAAAGATTACCACACAGAAGACCTTTTCATGTAAGGATAGACCACTTAAAATCAAAAGAGCAAGGAGAAGTAGTTTTATATAAAGTTCCTATCTTAGATGACGAATACACTAAGGTTGTGTGGGATAGGCCATATAAATTTAGTAAACATAAAATACTACCTCTTGCAAGATTTAGAGAGGCTATAAAAAAACAAACATGAAAGGAAGTCCTAAAATAAGTGTTAAACAAGTAGTTTCAGCGGTAATAAGAAACTTAGGCATACAAGATGCAGCACGAGAATTTCATAATTTTGTAGAATGGGCGTTTGAAGCTGAAAAGAAAATTGGCTCATATGTAACTTTTGATAAAAAAATAGCAAGCCTAACTGTAAATGGTAAAAAAGTATTATTACCTAGCGACCATTTAAATACAATAGAAATACTATCAGAAACAGGAGATTATGATTCTGAAAACTGTTATGCGTCAGGTGGTTATTTACATATAGATGTAGAAGATGGTACAGTTTTAAAGTTTCATTACGAAGCTATATCAACAGATGATGAAGGTTACCCAACAATAGCAGCAGACCATGAAGATGCTATAGCTTCATATATAATGTATAAATATAAAGGAAGAGATTACTACAATCAAAAATTACCTCGATACGTTTATCAAGATTTGAAAAAAGAATGGTCTATGCAATGCGCTCAAGCAAGAGGTAAGGATAATATGCCAACAAGACAACAATGGAGAAACATAAGTAACTATTGGAATTCTTTACGACCATATAAAGACGATACACGTAAAATATTTTAAGAATGGCAAAGTCTACTAAAAAACCTAATACTTTTAGTAAAGGAATGCAAACAGACTTAGACCCAAATTTGGCTTCGTCTGAAAGTTATAAGTCTGCATTTAATGCAAGATTAATGACAAAAGAAGATAACTCATTTGTTTTAAAATCTGCAGAAGGAAACTCTTTAGTTAAAGATTTATCTGAAGTCCAGACAACATATTCCAATTTTAATTTAACTACAAGCACTGATGTAAGAACAACTGGTTTGGGTGGGCAAACAACTGATATAAATGTCACAAGGTATGTTGATACTATAACGTATCAAATATCTATTGATGCAACCACCTATTCATATACTTATACGGTTCCTTTTGATGTATTAGCAAGTTTAACTACTCAATCAGGAAGTGATAACTCTCTTTTAGTTATTTTAGGTTTATTTGCATTTTTATATTCAGGTTCAGCGGATGCCACAGCAATACTAGCAGCATTTGATGTTAACTTTACACTTACTACCGTACAGTTTATACCTTATGACACCTCAATATCATATTCTTTAGTTGTAACTGGAACAGAAAAATCTAGAACATTCACAGAATTTCGCGGCATGGAAGTTGGAAATATACCAGCAGACCATGACGATAATCAATTAATAGGAACACTTGCAATTGGAGATAAAGTATACCAAGCAAATGTAGACCTATCTAACCAACCTAATTTTACAAATGGTACAAATAACACTGTACAAGATGTTGAGGGTAACCACTCTGACCATGGTCATTTTTCTGCTATAATTGGAAATATAACTGCATTAAGTACTTTTCCATCAGTGGCAACTATTTCAAACGCCCCAGGTTATGATTTATCATTTGCAATTGGTGTAGATGATAGTCCTATTACGTTTAATGTACAAGCAGTAAGAGAGCACGATACAACAGGAGCCTTGTTATTAGAAACATACACTATTGGTTCAACAGTTACAAATGAAGGTGAAGGTTATGCTACTGCTACAATATATGGAACTTATACAACATCAACAACTACTGATACTTATGAAATATTAGGGTTAGAAAGTTTTAACGATTATATAGTTGCGTTATGTCATAACCCTTCAACAGGTCTTGATAAAATAGTTAAGATGATTGTAAGTGCAGATGGAACAATTACAGGCACAAACGTAACATCTTTATTTACAGCTCTTGATTTGGGCTTTACTTCTAAGACAAAAATAAGAACAGCAAAATCAGAAGAAAATGAAACGTTTCATAGGTTGTATTGGACTGATGGTATAAATCCTTTAAGAAGTTTAAACTTAAAAGAATCTGGTGAGTATTACCAATCTTTAAGTTCTGCAGACTCATTAAATGTTTTTAGCAATAAAAAATTACCAGCACCTACTGTTAATTCAATTAAAACAGGTGGTGTTGTTACTTGTGGTTCACACTCTTATTGCTACAGACTAATATCAGAAGATGGTAAAACATCTAGAATATCTAATATAACCAACCCAATACAAATATATAAAGACTCAAAATCTAATCAGTTTTTTAATACACAAGGGGGTGCATTAGATACTGCATCAACATCATCAGTTACAATTAGTGTAGACAATATAGACACCACATATACTTCTATACAGATTATTAACATTAGATATACATCAAGAGAAGGTGGTATTGAGGCTAATATTATATCAGAAGGTAACATATCAAATAGTGCTTATCAATACACTCATAATGGTAACGAAACAAAAATAGGAGTTAGCTTAACAGATTTGTTAGCTAATAAAGTAAGTTGGGGTATTTGTAAAGACATAGCAATCAAAGACAATAGGCTGTTTGCTGCTAATCTTAAAAACACAATAGAAGATATATCAGAAAGTTTTAGGGTAAAATCATATAAGTACGCAAACAGTAGTTGGATAGTACATTCTGATGTTAATAACCCAGACATAAATGATGAGGTTTTTTATGATGATGGTTTACATCCTTGGTATAAACAATTTTCACTTATTAAAGGTTCAAGTTTTAGTAACGCTAGAATACCTGGCGCAGAAACAAATAATTTTTCAGGAAGTTCAACAGGGGTGCGAGTTACTTTTAGAACTAAAAAATTTGATTTAGGTAGTGTTAATTATTTTTCAAGCACAAAAACATCAGGCACATCTAGCGACTTAAAAAAAGCAGCAACTTCTGTAAATCAAGTTCCTTTATACAACCAGTCTTTAGGTAAGTCAGGGCCTGATGGTTATTATAATAATTATCAAAACCCAAAATTTGCTGAACAATTTACAGGATACCAACGAGGAGAAATATATAGATTTGGAATTTTGTTTTATGATAAATCAGGAAACCCTGGTTTTGTAAGTCCTATAGGTGATGTTAGAATGCCTGATAGCGACACTATATATAGCACACTTGATGATTCTGGAAACCATATAACAACAGGTCCAGATGGTCAAAAAACTTTTAAGTATTGCGGTAGTGAATCTTTTTCTGACTCTACTTGTGATACTGACTCATCTACCAACCAAAACAAAGTTACACATACTGCAAACGATTCTATTGCTGAAGGGCTTCATGTGCATGGACCAGGTATACCGCCAGGCACACGTATTACTACAATAGATAGTGCTACACAATTTACTATTAGTAACAACGCTACTGCTACTGGAACTAATGTAACACTATTTTTTACTGACCCTACTAGCGATATTAATGGATATGTGTTGTATCCACATTTTGAAGTAAAATTATCACAAGCTATTTTAAATAGTATAGGTGGTTACTCTATTGTAAGAGTAGATAGAACAGATAATGATAAAAGAGTTTTAGCAAGTGGAGTTATAACAGAAACAACAATAACAGCAAACAATAATAGTAGTAGTGATTTAAGACATAAAAATATTGTATCAGCTGCAGCTCATGCAATTTTACCTAATCAAGGTGAAGGGACTGCAAGGTCAATGTTTACTTTTGATAGCCCTGATATTGTTTTAGGAAATTTAGATTATACGCCTTCAGCTACAGATAAATTAAAAGTAAATGCAAGATTGGATACAGTTCAACAAACTCCTGTAGACGAAATACTTCCATCAGATTTAGTAGTAGGTGACCTTTCTTCAAATGTAGGAGCAGGTTTTGCAACAATTCAAGTAAATGCATCTCAAAATTTTGCGTTTGGAAGATTTGATGCTAATGGTAATAATAACGATTCTTCATTTGCTTTATCTGTTTATGGAGTATATACACTTAATGATGATTCTGTTTTTTACTATAATAAAAACATGAAAGAAGACACTTTGTATGCATCCATGTATAGACATATAGGTCACGCAGAAAGAGTAGGTCCAGCAGGTGTAATTAGTAAATCAAAAATGGGATATGACTATTGGGGTTCGGGACAAGGTGCATTAAATTTTGAAAACAAATCTATGATGACGGGTGTTGAAGCTAATACTTCCGATAATTTTAGCCCTATAATGGCAGCAGTAGACAAAGGTGGGTATTCAAAATTAAGCGCTTCATATGCTGAAGATATGGGTATAATTACAGGGTGCGACACTTTGTTTGTAGCAATAGATAAGACACAGTCTAATACAAGCGAAAGAAGATTTCAATTTAATAATTTTGGAGCATCAAATGATGATAATATATTACAAAGAGTAAATCGCCCTTTAAGTTCAAATAATTTAAGTGCGACAGAAATTAATAGACTTACACTATATGCTTCTAAATTATATACAAGTATAATTAGAGAGGTAGGTGACTCAAGGTATGGTGGAAACCAAGAATCTAATTTTGCTAACAATCAATACATATCTACAGGGCATGTCAATTTTTCTCCTGCTTTATCTAACAAAGATGAAGTATTTGGGGGTGACACTTTTATTAACATGTATGCTTATAGAAAGTTTCATAGAGAAGAGTTAAGTGCAGAAAGTGATTGGTTAATGCCATCTGTTGGTTTAGTAATACCAGTTGAATCTACTGTTAATGTAGATATGCGAACAGGTAATTATTTTGGGTTTACAGAAACTTTGTCATATAACTTAGATGACCAATATTTATATAATGACACATACAGCTGTAGAAACACAACTAAAACTTTTTTACAAAAACCTTCAAATTTTGACCAAATAAACACGTATTCTAATATGATTGCCGCATCTAACTTAAAGTTAAATGGTGACATATCAGATGCTTATACAGGTTTTGATTCAAATGAGGTACATGAGTTAAGTACAGAACATGGACCTATATATAATATATTTAACTTAAGGGGTGACTTATTTGTTTTACAACAAAGTGGTGTATCTAAATTAGGTGTAAACCCAAGAGTAGTTGTAGATAATTCAGATGCAGCAGCAGTAACAATAGCAACTGGAACAGGAAGAGTTATAGAAAGGAGTGATTATATAGACACAAAATATGGTAGTCAACACTATAATAATGTTGTTGTTACAAATGCAAATGCATATTGGTTTGATTCAAACATGTCGTCATTTTGTAAGTTAGTATATGGGCAAGGAATAGCCGTTCAAGATTTAGGTTTGGTTACACAAAATGCTAGCCTGTTTGATGCATTGAAAGATTTAAGTATAGGTGATGAACCTTTAGACACAACAAAAGGTGGTATTTGTTTATATAAGGACGATAGATTTAATGAAGTTTCTTTATCTATAACACATCCTACTTACACAAACAACGTTCATGTGACGTATGATGAACTTATGGATGTTATGGTAAGTAAAAAATATCAAAGAGTAATGGACTCCATAAACCATAGAGGTGAGTTATACACAATTGGTTTGTTAAATTTTTCAGCGCAAGGTTCTTTGTCTTTAAATAAATTGTATTTAGAAAACAGCTTAGGGGATGCAGATAGTTATTATGACACAGGTATAGTAAATTGTTTAAGCTTAACTTTTGTTTGTAACGAAAATGTATTTTCTACCAAAAAATTTGACAAGCTTGTACTGTATTGTTCTGGGAATCAAAACACGCAAAAATTTACTACCTTTACCTTTACGGATTCCGACACTAACACTACGTTTACAAACATGGGAACAGGTTATAAAATGGCAAACGGTAAACACATTGTACCTATTACAAGTACAGATGGAACAAGCAAAGCAGAGGGTCAATATTTAATTATAAATGGTGTAGTTCCAATAACTAATTATCCAGTTGAAGTTTTTGGTGCTATAGTACATAATAGAATTGTAAAATGATAAAAGACCTTACTTTACAAGAAGAAAAAAATTTAGCCAACGAATTGTTTTATGAGGGTGGCGTCACAAAAAAATATGAAGGTGGTGGTGGTTTTGAGTGGAAAGATGATACACAAGCAAATATAGCAGGAACAGGTTTATCTGCAGCAAGTGCTGCAGTTAGTGCATTAGACAATGACCCAGGGTATGGTACTGCAGATGTAGCGGGTTCTGCCTTGCAGTTTGCATCAATGGGTGCGGCAGCAGGTCCAATAGGTGCTGCTATTGGTGGTGCTATTGGTTTAGGTGTTGGTCTTATAAAAAAGAAACAATTTAAAAAACAAGAAGCAGCGGCAAAGAAAAGAGCAGAACAAGAAGAAGGATATGCTTTAGCTATGGCTGATAATGCAGATTTAGCAGAAGGATTTTCCAAAGGTGGCACAATATATAAATATGTAGATGGTGGAGAAACAAAGCCAACTAATACTTTACAAGCTTACATGGATAGTAAGAGAAAAGAAATGTCACCTGAAGAACTCAAGCAAATAGAAAATACAGGTACTATCACGCAAGATAAAGGAATGTGGAATGAAGATAAAAGCATGGCGTGGAATGCTCGTAATTTATTAAATGAAGCTGTTAACTCAGTTCAAACAGCATCGTTAAGACCAGGTGGTTCAGGTGGTAGAAAAAATGTAGTTACAACAGCTGCTTCAGAAATGTTTGCCCTACCATCAATTAATAGATTAATTAAACCTGGTGGTAATATTGAGCACATAGCACATGACCCATCTGACCCTTCAGGTTACGCACATGCTGCTATGAATATAATAGGCGCAGCTCCAGGAGCAAGTCTTTTGAGAGGAACTATAAGTAAAAACATACCAGCTTTAAAAGGTGTTGCTACTAAATTAACATCTGAAACACAAAAACTTTTATCTAACAAAATAGGTGAAACTGGTGTTGTAGCGGCAGAAACTGTTATACCTTATTTACATAGAACAGAAAAGATTTTACATCAAGGGCATAGAGCAGACGAAATAACCAAAGCTGCATCAGGTAAATCTTACGCAGTAGGAGGAATGACACCAGGAGCGTATAACCATACCACTAACCCTTTAGCTGTTGTAGATAAAAATGGAAATCACACAGGTATGGAGTTAACAGGTGGTGAAGGCGTGTTTGATAAACCAGCTATGGAAAATATAAAAAAACTATTAAGTGGTGGTAGATTTGATGAGGTAGGAAAGTTTGTTAATAGAGAAATGAAAACTTGGAAACACAAATAGAATGGCTAAAACAGAAGATGAATTAAGAGCCCAGGCTTCTAAGGCACAAGGTCAAAAAATAACACACGGTACTTGGAATAAAAACCCAGGTAATATTAAAGGTTATAGAGCTGATGGTAAACCAACTGATTTTACTAAATGGCTTGATAAGCAAGGTATACCTTACACTAAAGGTACTAAAGCTTCTGATGGTGGTTGGTTTATAAAGTTTGAAAATGATGCAGATGGATTAAAAGCTGCTGATAATTTTTGGAATGTTGTTAAAACATGGGGTCCATATAAAGGTAAAACTGTAAAAGAAGCTTTAGCAACTTATGCTGCTGATGGATATGACCAAAAATTCTTAGATAGTTTAGAAGCAAAAGGAATTGATTTAAATGTTCCGCTAGACTCTTTACCTGCAGATTCTTTAGCTACTATATCTCATCATCAAATGCAAACTGAAGACCCTAATCAGTATGCAAATTTACAATCTCAAGGATATATATCTAGTGATGGGATGTCAACATACACACCACGAGTTATGTCTTCGGCTACTACTGTAGAACAAGAAGGTAATCCTAATAATGTTGGTAAGGGTTCTCAAATTAAAAATAAAGACAACCTTGATTATTTAAAAAGAAGAGCATCTGAGGGTGGATATGAATTATCTGATGAGGATAGTACAAAAATAACAGATTTAGCTGAAGAACAAAGAGTTCAGTGGTCAAAGCTAGGTAAGCCTGGTTTAATGGATTTGGCAAAAAATGCACTTGGAATAGGTCCAAAAAAATTAGGTGTAGACGATGATATGTCAAATGCTGTAATGAGACAGCAGGTTATTAAATCGCTTAGTTCAGATATTAACGTTAATACACCAGAAGGGAAAAAACGATTAAGAGCAAGGTTAAAGGCCTACACAGATTTAATTGGTTCTGATGAATACAAAGATAAAGTAGCTAGTTTAGCAGGAAGTGTTAGAGATACTTCATATGAAAATATGATAGAAGATTTATCTGCTGATTATAGATTGTTTATTAGTGATGCTAACAAACAATTAGGTTTAGAGGGTAATGACGCAATAGGGTATGAAATTAAAAGTGAAGAGTTTCTTGATAAATCTTTTGATAAAGAAGGAGTTATATCAGACAATAAAGCTATTATACAAGAGCAATTAGATAAAGGAAATAAAGAAATAATAGATGATGTTGCTAAAAGAGGTATGGATGCTGTAGCTCAAGATTTAGCAGATGCTCAAGCTGATGCAGCATCAAGAAATGAAGATGCAGACCCTATTACACTTCTTAATATTAAAAAAGCAGAAGATGAAAAAGCGGCAAGAGATAAAGCTTTCCAAGAAGGTGTTGAAGGTGCAGAAGCTTTAGCGCTTCAAGATGACGACACTGAAGAAGAAGAAGAACAAATAACTACGGATTTTGATTTATGGAAAAAAGATAATCCTGAAGGAACGTTAGAGGAATGGATGGCTCGCGATAAAGGTGGTGACGATGGTAGCGGTGGTGATGACACAGACAGAATGAATAAAATGCGTAAAGCAGAAAAAATTCTATCTGGCTTAAAAGCAGCAGCTGGTGTGTTATCTTTGTCAAAAGCATTAAAAGA
>CEOU01051024.1_pt1 | contig 9765 bp, 11 predicted proteins | sample 530731 | NCBI WGS metagenome assembly CEOU01 (sample SAMEA2620894, study PRJEB7988) | marine metagenome | isolation source: saline water (ENVO:00002010), including
TTCCTGCCATCAATGATTCACAAGTTCCTAATCCGAATCCCTCGTTAGAAGCCATATTAAGTGTAACATCTGCAATATTGTATAAACAATTTAACTGATTAGGTTCTAGTTTTTTATCACTAAAATATACTCTATAATTTGGAGCTAATACATTAGCAACAACTGGTAAATCAGTACCATTTTGGTCTAGTGGTTGAGTATGCATTATCAATGCACATCTATCCGCTTCCTCTTTTGATAACATATCACAAAATGTTTTGAATGCTAACACAACATCACCAGGATTTTTACGGCGAATATTTCTGTTATTATAAAAAACTATGAAGTCAACTTTATCATCTACTTCAAGTTGTCTCCTCATTTCTTTCATTAATTTTTGGTCATTATCAAATGGTGTTATTGGTTTAAAAAAATTATCACTTACTCCATGTGGTAAATAAGTACAATCCCAATCTGTACGAGGTTTTTGTTTTGCAACTTCCTTTACAATAGCTACAGTTTGTTTTGATATGTTCATTATTAAATCAGAACACTCATAGAAGAACTCATTGTAGTGTGGTGCTGGCCAATCATCCCAAATGTTATAATAGAAAATAGGAATATTTTGTCTTATCTCATGTTCCATTTCATATAACCATCCCCAAAATCTTGGGTCGGTGTAATGAAGAATAGCATCAGGATTCTCCCTCGACATAATTTGTCTCACTATTTCTTGATTACCATATCCATCTATAGGATATATTGTCAAGCTAGCATCTTTTATACCTGTTGTTTCTTTACAAATAGCATCCATATTAACAACCTTACCATTTTCAGGATGTTTTATTGCACCACCAATTTGTGCCCAATCATAATGTTTTAATGTTCCCATTACAAATTCTTTTGACATTGTACCGACACCAGATGACATTCTCAAATCATCTGATAATAATAAAATTTTCTTTTTAGTCATTTAAAACCTCTTTACCTTTACCATTTTTCAATGGAAAATACTTTTTTAGAACAGATAACTTATCATCATATTCTGAAATAATACCTAACTCTTTTTCTATAGTATCCATAATATCAGGATGTTCAGCAACACCCACACCTTTTTCTAAAAGGTTTTCTACATTGATACGATGTTTTTCAATATGTGATTTGAAGTGAAGTTTACTAGCTTCTAATATATCTTTTCTCATAACCTACTCCCGCTAACTGTTAAATTTGTATATTCATGTATTTGTGATTTAAACTCTTTATCCAACAGATACAAATCCATTGAACGATTTACTAATTTTTGTAATGTGAATTCATCAGACACCGCATTTAATTTAAATTTCTTATACAAGTCTTGTAGTATTTTTACCGATGTTAATTTGTAATCCATATAAAACTCTCCTTAATATATACATATATAAATATATATTAATTAATTATTTTGACCATTTTTTTTAGTTTTTCAGCATGACTAACTGTATCCATCGTACCTCTTGATTCTACTCCATCTTGAACAAATGCAACTATGATATTAGAATACTCTGCTATCTGTTTATTTCGTTTGAAAAAGTTACTTACATAATATGGTTTATTATAATGTTTAGGTGATAACTTACAATGCATATTATGACTATAATGTGCTGGTGGAAACTCTGTATAATCCATATCAAATTCTAAAGCATACTTTTTAGCTAACCCATCAGCTCCTAATTTCTGTCCACCACTAACTATTTCTACCTCTTCACCATATTTTTGTTTTATTTCAAATATCAAATCTTTTATTTTTTGTTTATTAGTGTAGGCTCTACTACCTACTATACCAATTTTAATCTTCGTAGTCATTCCTTTTCTGTCTTTTGTTTGGTTTATCTGAAGTAATAAATTTCAAACAATCATATAGTTGTTTTAAACCATCTAAAATTTTAGAATTGTTAATGTATTCATATTTGAACCTATATCTTTTATTATCTACACAACCCTTTGGAACTATATCATAAAATATAAACTCACCATGTGGAACTTTTGAATTCTGAGTAACCTTTGTTCTAAAATGTAATTTATCTTCCCACCTAATTAAAAAGTTTTTTAAGTCAGTAGCACTAACTTCATCATTTTCATACCACAAATTTAAAAATATAGTAGTCTTTAAATCTGTATGAGTTTTATCCATCATTTCCATAACATCAGATTCGATATCAGTATCTATAAAATCTGATAGTTTCATTCTTACACACATAGTCGATGCCATTATTTTACTCCTGCGTCACAATGTTTAGTTTGATTAAATTCACAATATTTACAATTCTTAGTTGAAGGTCTTTTTATATAAGTATGTTTTGTATTATATTCACCATCAGAAAAAGATTCGTTTAAAAACTGATTCAAATTATTCATCACTTTGTTAACAGATGGTTTACCACTAGCAGGACTAAATGTCTGAACCCTTCGCTGTGGGAAATCAACTTTTGTATACAACTTTCTTTTAACAATAAAATATTCTACATCTATCTTGTCAATTGGTATATTGTTTTCAACTCCATAGAAATACTTGTATAATAGTAATTGGTCTGTTTTATTCTTATCAGCCTTCATATATTTATTCCAACCCATAGTAGATGTTTTGATATCAATAATTTTATATCTATCTCTAAAGTTATCGTATATCACCACATCCATATAACCAATAAATTTTATATCGTTAGGTAATTCGTAATTAATTGGAACTTCTATTCCAACCAATTCATAATTTTTCTTACTAAAATAATTAGCTCGTTTCTTTTTAAACCATTCTAGTATTAATAATCCATGTTGATAAAACTCTTCCATATCAGCTTGAGTACAAAACTCAACTCCACCATTTTTTTCCATTATAGTGGTGTAATTATATTTCATCCTATGAAGTAACATTTTGTCAAGTGGTAAAACATCAGCCATCTTTATAGTGTCATTATACATTACTGTAAGATATGTTTGTAATACCTCATGCATGGATGTACCAAACAATGTGTGTATACTATCTGTAAATTCACCTAATTTATCAATATAATTTAGTTTCCATTTATGTGGACAAGTTACCCATTGATTGTATTGACTATAACTTATTCTTTTCATTTTCCCCATTTACCATTTTTTACTATTGTAGCCATAATACCATAGTTAGATACATCAAGATAAGCATCCTCTAATGGTTCATCTACTGCTGATTCTCTATCATTCATTAACAAGGTTTTTAATCTTTGTATTTTATCATTCATCCTAAACCAAAGACCTGTAAGTGATAATTTTATCTCCTCTGGTGTGTGTAACATAGTACCAACTGATATATTACCAGGCCCATAATCATGTTGTTTATGAAGAAACAATTCATACTGTTCTCTTTGTAACCTACGAAACTCAGCGGTCATTTCAGGCCACTCCTTTTCCATCATTGTAATAATATCTTCTTTAGGTTTTTTTGATGAAGTATTTTTTGTATCTTTAATGATTCTTACTTTATTATTCATATTAATTCCTCTTTTTAAATCTAAAAGACTTATGTCAGACATATATATTCTCCCAATCTAACAACTAAATATACACATAAAATAGTATACAAGTCAAGTGTTTTTATAAATTTCCTGCTGGTGAACTTCCCACCACATTAAGTCCCGCTTTCTTTATCTTCTTTTCTTCGACACCCCATTTTCTACTGAGCTCACCTAATTCTAACATACCACCCTCAGTTAACATTAGCATATCAATATATTCTATAGCTTCTTTTTTACTAATTTCTTCGTGGTTTACCACTATATTAATTAACCATTTTGGATAATCCATTTCATTTTTCCCCTTTATATATTTTAACCATTGTTTACCTTTTGGTAAAATATTTGTGTGCAATTTATACAACTCTTTTGGTTGTAACTTATATTTTTGTAATTCATTTACCACTTCTATCCACTCTGGTTTCATGGATAGAAATCTATTAACCATATAATTAGACCAAGACTTTTTATCTTCGTCTGATATTTCATCCCAATAATTAGGACTCTGAACATCTGTAATTTGTTTGATATGGTCAAACAAACTTTTTTTCTTGACAACCTTACTCACTAGGTGGCATCATTTTATCTGGAACTTTACCACAATTACCACAAGCAAACACCTCGATTGGTATCATTGCTTCTTGACCTGATGGTGACATTAGTGGTGATACTCTTCTTATAAAGTAAGATTTTATAAATGTATAGTTACCACAAGCATCACATATTAGAGATTCTGTATCTTCCATTTTAATTTGTTTTTGTGGTTTTTTTATCGGTTTCATGGGTTTTATAGTCATTTTATCACTCCTAATAATTCTATTAACATTGCCATTGCATTGATTTCTTTATCAACAACTTGTCCATCTGACAACTCATATCTAGCTATTATCAATATACATTCAGCAACATGACCTTTACCCCAATCATCAACTTCATCATATAATAATCTAAATAAGTCAGCAAAGTCTGTAATCTTATTGTCCAACAATAACTGTCTAATATCTTTAAATGCTGTTTTTTTATTTTGTGTTTTTAAAATCTTCAATAGTTTTAACTTATAGTCATTCTGTATGATACTCGTGGTGTCTAGTTTAAGTTTACCATTGACAACATTTCTCTGTGAAGAATTAATGATTCTACGAATATCAGGATAACCACTATCTATTAATACTTTCAAATCATCCATTTCATGAACTACATTCTCACTCAAAAGAATGTTGTGAATGTGTTTTGCTACCTCACCTTTTGATGGTGGTATAATCTGAAATGATTGACATCGAGATTGTATAGGGTCGATTATCCTTTCAACAAAATTACAAGTCAATACAAAACGACAATGTTTACTAAATGTCTCCATAAGGTTACGAAGAGCCGCTTGTGCATTCGGTGTAATGTAATCACACTCATCCAAGATAATAACCTTCATATCTTTGAACCCAACAGTAGAAGCAAAGTTTTTGACCTTAGTTCTAACTGTATCAACATTGTTCTCATCAGATGCATTAATGTACATATAATCACACTCGATATTCTTAACGAGTAATTTAGCGAGAGTGGTTTTACCTGTACCAGCCTTACCATACAATAAAAGGTGTGGTAAATCTCCACTCTCTAAATAAACAGATACCTTACTTTTAAGATGTTCATTTCCTATGTAAGTATCTATCGATGTTGGCCGATATTTTTCTACCCAAAGGGTATGATTATTTTTTTTCATTTAGTGTCCCAAAATTTATTAGCTAAGTCTCTTGTTTTCTTTTCGACTATCTTAGGTTTTAATCTTTTTTGTGAAATCTTTTCATAGTCCGAATTTAATTCAATACCAACCCAATCCTTATCTTGTTCCATCGCTACTTGAGCTGTTGTTCCACTACCAAAAAAAGGGTCTAGTACAATACCTGGTTCAAATTCTTTATCATCACGACCATCATCATAACCTTTATCATTATATGTCGTAACCTTACCTTGATGTTTTTCAATTACTCGTTCTCTAGGTTTACCAGTTTTTTTATCAATAAACTCAGGACATCCAGCATCTATTGGACTCTCTAATAACTCTGGTGGATATACAGCAAAGTGTGCATCTTTGAATGAAGCTGTGTTCACATGCCATACTGTTCTTTTATTTCTACCTTTTGGATTAACAAACCTAGTTCCCATTTTTTTCATATTTTGAACATTTACTGCTTTTTGTGAATTATCGGTTTGATTTAATCCATACTCAGCTCTTTTCAAACTAGACTCTTTAACTGGTTCTATCTGTTGTTTAAAATAATATTTAGGATTTTTTGTAAAGAAAAACATTTTCTCAAAATCTACGGTATACCTATCTCTAACAGAAGCAGGTAAACAACTTGGTTTATGCCATATTATTTCATTTCTCAATATCCAACCTCTATTAGTCATCTCGATTGCAAATCTACTTGGTATCTGAACCAAAGATTTAGTTTTATAAGCTGAACCATATTTTTTCTTATGTTTGAAATTGTAATTATACTTGAATGTTTTAATACCAGTTTTTCCACTTTGGTCTTGTTGATTTGGATTCCTACAATAAGAATCACCAAGATTTACCCAACAACTACCATGTGGTCTCAAAACTCTTCCAACCTCATCGAATATATCACATAAATTACTGACAAACATTTCAGGTGTAGGTTCTAACCCCAACTCACCTTTCCAAGCTCCACACTTATGACAAATTTTATCTTCAACTTCCCAATTTAGTATAGTGGCATTTTTCTGATGTGGTAAAGCCCTATCTTTTTCACCCCAACTTCCACTATGTAATTTTCTAGTTGATGAAGTGAAGTCATGTTCACAATCAGAATCTCCACCCCAAATTTGACCTTCAGTTCCATAATCACGAAGGCCCCAATAAGGTGGTGATGTAATACACATATCGATGGACTCATCTGGAAATGTCTTTAATACATCAAGACAATTACCAAGATAAACCTTGTTTGTCTCCAACTTTTTCACTAATCTACGTCTTGTACTGATACCAAATAATATGTAACTGAATAATCATCTACGTTGAATACTATCTTAGACAATCCCTCACTACTAACTTCTAGTGTAGCACTTTCACATTCTTTATTTGCACTCAATACTTCTTTGAAGATGTTAGCATTAAAGGTTACGTTATCAATATCACTAGACTCTGAAGTTGTAACAGGAATGGTAACTCGATTAGTGTTTATGGATGAATAACCAATTATAAGTTTGGTGTTAGTACCATCTGTGATAACTGTAAAATTATCAGTTTCACTCAAAGCACCTTTACCTGAAATAAATTTATTCATAACTGATGGTGTCATATCTATCTTTAACTCAAAGTTAGGTATACGTTTCATTGGTGATGGTTTACTGATAATCGATGTATCACTTAACATATAATTTACTGCTGATGTTGAATCTGTTACTCTCAGAGATATAGATTTATCACCTGCTTTATTAATCGATACATTTACATCCTCATCCAATACACCCAACAATTTCAAAAATTGGTCTGTACTGTATACACCAACCTCAGCATCTTCAAAAGGCCATTTATCCATTTCCAATTCACCTAACAAAGTTTTATCACTTGATATAAACCTTGTAGATAGTTTCCCACCCTTACTATTTAGTATAACCGAGTTTACTGTTCCACTTAGATAATACTTATTGATGAAACGTACTAGTTTCTGTTTATTCATTATAACTCCTATTTAATAACCATATATACATATATATATAGTGTGTTGTTTTCTCAAAATCAAAAAAATCTTTCTATTGTTTTGGTTGCATCTGTAGGTTCACCCCAACCAAGAGCTTCATAAAACATCATTATTTTTTTATGTAATGCTTGTTTGTAAAGTTTGTCAGGATTAATAAATTCTTTTATAAAAGATATAATCTCTGGTGGATCTTCATGTCCCTTGTAACTTATAGTCTCCAATCCAAATGGATTATTTTTAAGATAAATCCATTTAATCTTTTCACCATTATATATCTGTGTATATCTCTTTGATATGTTCATATGGTTCAACATATCATTGTAAAATAGAGCACTTTTAACATGAACAGGTGTTCCTAACTTATAAGATTTAAATACAACACCATCCTTAACTTTATACTTAGTAATATTTTTTACACTTGTTGGTATTGCTATCTTATCAAAATCCATCAACTTCATACTGTTCTTGAAATTCAAAATAAACTTATCTAATTGTTCTTTGGGTACATCCATCAGAATATCTTCCAATAACTTACTTAACATCTCTCTCATAGCAATCGGAAAACTTGACCTAACTGTATCTAATCCCTTTACCATTAGTTTATTTACTTTCTTACCATTGTCGTTTATGATTTTCAACCCATATCTTTTCTTAGTAACAAACAAACCACTCTTTGCAATAACCTCTTGTTTGATATCAAAACGATGTTTATCTAAATTACAAAAATTCTTACCAAAATAATCATAACTATTATTCAAATAGGATTGTACTTCATCTGCTATGTTCAGAATAGCTTTTGACATTTTTTCCTCATCAGTAATACTCACATTTGGAAATCTATTTTGAACCAAAGGTGTTGCTGAGTAAAAAACAGAATCAGTATCAATGTAAATACAATGGTCTTTGTCATCACCTAACTCTTTATTATAGAAGTTATTTGCAATCTTCTTGGTAAATTTAATAAGTGATTGGCCTGTATAAGTCACTGCTTCTGCATTATCCAAATCATAGAATCTGAATACTGGTAACCCCAATACACCATACAATGAATTTAAAAGAATCTTTTGTAGATATTGTCTCCTATCAAAATAATCTGATTGTTCTTTATCTCCATCCTCGTGAAACTTTTTTGATAACTTTCTATACTCCACTCTATCGTCAAACCATTTTCTTAATAATGCTGGTAGTAATCCATCTTTATCTGTACGATACATTACCCCATTTGTTGCAACACCAATAGAACGAGTTTTTAAATAATTTTTCAATTCTGTTTCGGTAAACCTTCCTAGTAATTGTTTATTGTTAGTCACAGAATAAGTTTTCTTGTGGTTTTTCTTCAAAAACTCTTCAGGATTCCAACCTTCTAGTTTACCTAATTTAGTCTCAGGTGATATATTCAATGACATAATACACGATGGATACATAGATGTGATGTCTAAATCAAACACCCAATTGTGTTTACCCTTTTGTGGTTCTTGAACATAAGCTCCTACAAATTTATCATCAGAAATTTTGTTTGGTTTTTTTGGTTTATTTGGTGCTATAATCCCTTGTTTTTTTAGATACACCAAAATAGCACCCTCAAGGTATCTTGAACTCATAAACACATTCTCATATGGTATATGACCCAAGTGAGCTATACCTCTAGCAATCTCGATAAAATCTAACTTTTCATCCAACTTTTTTATTAACTTGACATCTTGTATGTTATACTCTACAAATTTTTCTAAATCATTTTCATACAAGTCATTTAACGTACCCTCGTATGCAACCTTTTTTTCACCAACTTCGAATTTACCAATATCATCTAATCGATAAGACGACCTTTCACTAAATGTAAATTTTTTATACAATTGTAAATAATCTAATACATTTACTCCTGCAATCTTGTATTTACCATTACCAAAATCACTCCACTTTACTATTCTTATTGGAGATAACAACTCTGCTATATTTTGACCAACGACTTTACAAGCTCTATTATAAAGATATGGTATATCAAAAAACTCAACATTCCAACCAGTTAAAATTGTTGGTTTTATTTCTAAATACTTCATGAAGAATGCATTGAGTAAATCGTACTCATCAGTAAATGATTTTACTATTTCATTGTTTTTTGTTTTTAAATTTAATTTTTCTTTTGTGTCTAATACATAACAAAAATACTCATCTGTTATCGGATTGTTGAAACCTATTGCTGTGATTATATTATCAGCTTTTTGTATATCTGGAAATCCCTCAGTTACCTCTACCTCAATATCAAATATCATTGTACGATGACCATTCGATACATCATCCGAATCTGTGTAGTTATCGACCAACACTCTAATTTCAGGATTAACATCAGATTCAAATAAATCTGGTTGGTCGTTTTCCCATTTTGTAATTCTTTTCAACCTATCACCATATAGTGATATGTAAGTTCCACTCTTATTTTTTGTATAAGCATATTTCTTATATCGAAATGTTTGATGACCAAACTTGTCATCCCATATATGCATTTTATTTAAACGTCTATCGTAGTATATATTTTGATACAT
>CEOU01000158.1_pt1 | contig 9754 bp, 20 predicted proteins | sample 530731 | NCBI WGS metagenome assembly CEOU01 (sample SAMEA2620894, study PRJEB7988) | marine metagenome | isolation source: saline water (ENVO:00002010), including
GTGGTCGCCAAACCCGACAAATGTCCCCGAGGAACGGACATGCGTCGGGTTTTTTTGTAAAAAAGATTAAATTTTTTTAAATTTTCTCTTGACAAATGCGGAAAAGTGTGGTATAATATTAGGGTGGCGGGCGGGAGAGACCCGGGTTCGCATAAAAGGGGACAAATGTCGCGCCTCGTAGACTCGGTTACGCACTTCGCTTTCGCACTTTGGCGCGGGGCGCACCCGATCGGTTCATCACTTTCGCACTTCGGCGCCCGCGGCACTTTTTCGGTTTATCACTTTAGCACTTCGGTGCAGAATTTTTGAAAATTTGGTAGATTTTGCGCTTGAATTTTTCTGTGAATAGCGTATGATAAGATTGGGGGAATGTTTATTTTGGTAGATTTTGCGCTTGCCAAAAAAATAAGGGCGATTAGAGGATCGCCCTTACTTAAACATAAATAAATAGGCGTAAGGGAGTAATTAAAAAACTACTCCCTTACTAATTCCCCCATTAAGCAACATTGAATTGATTATTCCACCTTTCAGCATTAATAATATCAACACGCCCTAGAGATTTTATTGCACTTAAATTATTCTCATTATCATCATAGAAACTCTTATGCAGATTTCTATATTGTTTCAGATTAAACAAATACCTTAATTGCGACTTTTTCAATAAATGGTCAGGGGTATTCTTATTCTTAGGTCTGCTTATGACATAGTCATAATAGATACCCATAGAATGTATAAATTCCCAATCCCATTTTGTTAATTCCCTAGCAGTGCAAATCACAACAATATCACCATTAATATAATCGGCTCTTAACTGCCAATATAATGGCAGTAAAGAATCCCCAAAAATATTTTCCTTAGTATTGTTGGCTTTCCAATGTTCCAAATCAAGTGAGCCATCTTCCTTTAACTGAATTCTATGTGATGAATCAATAATTGTTCCATCTAAATCATAAATCCTAATTTTAGGTTTTAGGTTAAATAATCTATCTATAAAATTTGTCTTAGTCATATTGCCACCCTTGTAATTTGGGCTAGTGCCATTAACAAGGTAATTACTATTATTTTACTCTCATTTTGCCTAAATGCAACATATAAAATTAATAAATTACCTGTGAATAACATAGCGTAAGAAAATAGGACTTCAAGGGGCTTAACCCCTTGAAGTGCTACAAATACAAGACTAATCCCAATATAAAATATTGAATCTAATCTTTTCTGAACAGTTTTATAGTTATCATCTATTAACATGATGTTCCCCTATTATTCCAAATATTAGAACATCTATTAAAGAAATCCTTTTTTACTAGTTCAGCATAAATAGACTTACCCTCTTTAAGAGAGTAAGTCTTTTCGCCATTCATGGAGTGTTCATGGTTAGTTTCTGCTAACCATTCCTTAAATGTAGGCGTGCAGTCATTGAAATCTAATTCTAACTGTTTCATTTTCCACCCCCTAAATTTAACTCCATTTGATTAGGATTAAATTTCTTACTAATATTCGACTTGTTCTTTTTCGCTTTAGTAAGTTTACCTCTACGCAGTTCAAGTTTCTTTTTAGCAGAATAACCCTTTTTAATATTAGACCAATGAACAGGGCGAACATTATTAACAAATTCTTTTTTAATTGTGCCTTTCCATTTTTTCCAAAAATGTGAGAACAATTGAAATTCTAATAATGAATCCCTTAACGCTGTATGCTGTTCTTTATACCATAGGTCTTTATTTAAATACCTAATACAAGATTCAGCAGAATAACTAGGATTGCCCTTATCTGTTGTCATCTGTTCTAGTTCCTCTTTACTAAGAGAATCTAACCACCTGTTATAATCTCTATTCATAAAAAGATTGCCAGCAATATCCATTAAGCAAACATAATCAACATTTCTAGGCAGATAAAAAGTTTTATCTGTTAGTTGTTGATGTGTTTTTCTAATAGTTCCACCAACGCTAGAATCAACCCCAATATCAAAATTAAAGTTATAACTAGTTAGATATTCTACATTCATGGCATAGAGTTTATCTTGCCATTCTTCAACAATATCTTTCCACGCTTTAACCTTATAAGGATTGGCGATTGCGTCTTTTAATGCTCTTGCCATAGATTTGTTATAAGAGTAATTATGCCCTTCTCTATTCTGATGTAAGAATAAATCTAGGTCTTGCATAACCTCTTTAACATAGTAATCCATTTTAATTACATTAAATGAATTTTCCTGTTCAAGATCGCCAAAAGTCGCCCCAAAATGAAACACCATTCTAGGATTTTTGGTTATATATGAACATTCAGTATCAACAACACAGGCAATAGTGCCTGTGTTGTGTCGGTTTCTAGGCGACATCTACTTCGCCCCCTTATAATCAGCATTAACACCTAATGCTTTTGCAAGGTTAGAAATATCAACCTTAGTTGCTCTATCAAGAGCAGGTAAGGTTAATCCCTTTTGCTCAGATATGATTCTAACCATTTCTGATTTTGTCATATCTTCGTATTTTTTCTTTTCCATAATTATTACCTCTTGAAAAAGTGGGGCATTAAAAACAGTTGCCCCATTACTGCACAATATACCCATATTGCTAATTAAGTGATGATTCGGAACGCTATGAATCATCATCTAATGTAATGGTTTAGTTATACCATTTACTGTATAACTAATTAAATTATAGTTCCCTATTATCGCAATACCTAATCTTGCTTGTATGCTTTCGCACATTAAGTTCCAAGCATTATTAGTATTGGCTAATAATAGTTGTTCTTCTACATCTGTTAATTCAATTGTTTCTAGGTATTCGCTACCCCCTCTTAATTGAACAACAATATTACTGTATGACTGTTGCTTATTCATTATCTTACTACCTCACTTAATGCTAATAGAGTTGTTAAACCTATTACAATTATACCTATTATAAATGGTAGCAATAGTTCGCCCTCTCTTTTAAAGGAACGCCACCACCTACGCAACGCCCTACGATTAGCCCTTTGTCTAATCGTAGGTTTATCTTCAAATAACCATTTCATATATTACCCCCTTATGAATTCTAACAATGTATCTAAATTCAACAATGCTAATATAAATGTTATTACAATTAACGAATCTAAAATTACTGAATAAATAAAATATCCTCTTTTAGCAAATTCAGTTATTAATCTTCGTTCTACAACAATGAATTCAATGTTGTCATTCTTTAACCTCTTGATTGCTTTCTTGAAGTTCTTTTTTGATTCAGCAGAATTATCCCATTCTGTAAGAATCAGTCTTTTCTTTTCAATAAAGTTTCTGAATCTCATAGTTCCACCCCATGAGATTTAAGAAGTTGAATTGCTTTCATTATCTCTTTTAGTTCCTCTAAGCATTTCAAGTATTCAGAAATATTAGAAGTTCTTAAAAGTTCTAATTCAGCATTTTTGCTATCTAATAAAATATTAATATCCATAGTTTTTACCTCTCTAAAATTACTGTATAAATATACAGTATGGTTATTGGTTAATTTTATTTTGTTCATGCCTTATTTTACTACGAAAACATAACAATAGTCTAATGTTTTCTAACATTAATTTAATGTTCTGATAGGGGCAGTTTTTAGACCTAGCAACGACCTGTGTATTTTACCCCTCCACGCGTACAACTTTTGGAAATTTTCGCGTTGCTAATAAAAACGCAACGGAACGCATCATGATGATGCTTCCAAAAATAATTCTTGACATGGAGTATAAAATTTGATATAATTCAAGTATGAAAAATGAAATAGCAGTAAAAATGTCTCCCGAAGGATTAGAAGTTGCGAACGCTTACCTAGAGTTAGGTAATGTGCCAGCAGTTTGTGCTCGGTTAAAAATATCTGAAAACGATGTCTCAGAGTTTCTAGCAAAAAGGGAAGTGAAGAATTACATTGATACAGTCTTTCTAGACACAGGTTACCGAAACCGCTTCAAAATAGCATCAACATTAGACAATATTATAGAACAGAAACTAGAGGAAGCGGAAGAAAGTCAAGTGTACACTAGTAAAGATTTGGCAGATTTATTACAGATGGCACATAAAATGCGAATGGACGAAATCAAAGCCCAAACGGAGGCTGAAAAGGCAAAATCTGCTAGCATTAAAACTCAAAATAATGTCCAAATAAATGCAGACTTACCGTTTGGACAAGGTAATTATGGTAAGTTGATGGAGAAACTATTAAAAGATGAATAATCACGTACCAATACATGAATTTAGAAATAATTACAATGGCACAGATAGATGGGCACAAGTATATAAACATGATGATTCTTATGCAATAATGTTTTTTATTAACCAGATATATCAAAACACTATTTACATAAAAAATCACTCAGAACAGTATGCAGAAGATGCCGCAGAAAATTTTGTTTTAGGAGTATGGAATGGCTTACAGCAAGGAAGTAGTTGATAGATTTGAACAAGTACTAAATTCACCTAAACAGTTTAGTGTTGGGCGATTTGACCCGAAAGACCCAAATGTAGCAACAGGTATGACTGGTGCGCCTGCGTGCGGAGATGTCATGAAGTTGCAACTAAAACTAAATCCTAAGACAGAAGTCATAGAAGATGTAAAATTTAAGACTTATGGCTGTGGTTCAGCAATCGCATCATCTACAATGTTTGTAGAAATGTTGAAAGGCAGAACTATAGAAGAAGCAAAACTAGTCAAAGATAAAGATATCGCTGAGGCTCTACAATTACCACCAATAAAACTACATTGCTCTGTTCTAGCAGAAGATTCAATCAGACAGGCAATCAAGGATTGGGAAAGTAAAAATGATAGAGTTCACAGATAACGCATATGCGAAACTGGTGGAAAGACTCAGTAACGAAAAGACTAAAGCGATTAGATTTGGCGTTACGGGTGGCGGTTGTACTGGGCATAAGTATATTTTTGATATTTGTACTAGCGTTGATAAAACTGATTATTGTGTAGATTTTGGTAAATTCAAGGTTTATATAGATAGACTTTCTAGTGAGTATGTTATCGATACAGTCATAGATTGGAAGACTGAAGGACTCAACGAAGAGTTTACATACTTCAATCCTCAAGAAGCAAGTTCCTGTGGTTGTGGCGAAAGTATTATGTTCAAACCTCGCGCGCAAGAAAATGAAATACGCGCCGTACAGATAACATGAACTTCAGACACATAGGAATGATAGACCTTCCAGATTGGAAGTTCGATGAAGCGGATTGGAACAACGAATTAGGAAATAAACGGAAAGAAGAGTTAACTATTTTTAGACACATAGATAGCATCTGTTTACAATGGCAATATGCAAAAGGAAGACCACACAAAAAGGCTGAAAAGACAAAGTTCTATGACAAATACTACGACAGAAAGTTCTTTGAAGAACTGGAGCATCGACTCCTTAATTACTATGGGCATGGTTACTTTGTTTCACTTCTTTTCGCAAGACTCAAACCAGAGGGAAAAATAGAACCCCATGTCGATGGAGGTCTTTCTGTTGTACATAATAGGGATATACACATACCTATTCATACGAACAGCGACTGTATTTTTAAGGTGGGCGAGTCTATACGCCACCTGGAAAGAGGAGAGATTGTAGAGATAGATAACACAGTCACACATTCTGTTATTAATGGTTCTGAACCAAGAATACATTTAATGGTAGAGTGGTGCAACACTGAGCCATATGATAATTATACTTACGAATATGTGGACAGTGTATTTGGAGATAATAAACAATATAAAATATGGAAATCTTTGTACTAATACAAGAAGTTGGCCTACCCATCGCGGGAGTTCTCGTTATGGGATTTTTTATATTTACTATTATGCAACAAATGATGAATGGTCTTGTGAATGAGATAAAGACAATCGAAGGAATGTCAAAAATGCTTATTACACGAGGAAGCGCCATGAATAATGATATAATAAAAATAGATACAATAGTATCATCAGCACTGGGACTAGCACCAGATTTAGACCGAATTGCAAGAGCCGAAAACTTTGTGGAAGACGGGAAGATAGACGCTAGAAGAGACTAATGGATATAGTATATCTAATCGAAACCTTCGGGTTCGAGATAGTCTTAATAGTAGGGTTAGGTTACTTTGTCTACTATGTTTGGAAGACGATAACAGATGTTATCAAACCAGCGTTAGACAATATGAAAACAACCATAATAAGGTTAATCGATCAACTACGGTTGCTCGACCAGGACATGATAAGACTGCAGAAGAAAGTAGAAACTATCATGCAAATGAAAGAAAATGAAAAACGAAAACAAAATAAGGGACAGGATTGAAGTTGCCACTCTTTGTAGTTTATTCTTATTGTCCATAAGCGCTGTTCACGCAGATGAACAGGTACACTCATTCAAAAATCCGTCATTTTCTGGGATAGGTACTTCTGCACATTATTTAACTATCGAAAACCAGGAAAAATCAAGACGAGACAAAATACGAGATGATATCGAGGCTGCTCTAAAAGCCGCAGAAAGAGAAGAGCAAAACTCGACACTCGCCAAATTTATTAGAAACCTAGAATCAAGAATATATGCTCAGTTATCTAAGCAATTAGTAGATAATATGTTCGGTAACGATGAAGCAAGTTATTCTGGTTCTTTTACATTAGAAGGTAATACAATCACATACCAAAGGACTGAGCAATGTCAGGAAGATGGTGCGTGTATTGAAGTTATTATCATGACTATTACAGATAGCGAGGGAAGTGAAACGGTAATTACCATACCGATTGGTACTGGAGGATTCTAATGCTACGAGCATTTTTATTGCTGATAATTTTATCGGGTTGTGCAAGTGTGCCTACTATGAGGGAGTTCGAAAATAACAACTGTAACAATGAGGTTAGAGATGTTGTAACTCTTATAGATAGGGCGATTCCGTACACCTGTGTAGAAGAAGCAGAGATTGTTCAATTACCAACTTACCAACAATTACTAGACTTACCACCAGCGGAATCTAAACCAATAGTCGCAGTTTATAACTTTCAAGATTTAACAGGACAAAGAAAGCGAAGAGATAATCTTGCTGACTTTAGTACTGCTGTAACACAAGGTGGTACAGAGTTATTAATTGATGCACTTAAAACTGCTGGTGGCGGAACATGGTTTCGCGTAGTTGAAAGACATGGTATCGACAACCTCGTACGAGAAAGACAGATTATAAGAAGCACAAGAGAAGAGCATGACGAAGACAAAGGTCTACAGCCTTTGCTTTTTGCAGGTATATTACTAGAGGGTGGTATCATAGGTTACGATACTAATATGGAATCTGGTGGTAGAGGTGCAAGATATCTTGGAGTAGGTAGAACAGTATCTTACAGAAGAGATGTCGTAACAGTAAGTCTTAGAGGTATCAGTACATTAACAGGAGAGGTCTTACTTAATGTACAGACTAAAAAGACTATTTTATCAGTCGGGGCCGGATTTGATGTATTTAAATTCATCGATATGGATACTGAACTGGTAGAGTATGAAGACGGTGTAGCAGAAAACGAAAGTGTTACTGTTGCAACGCGTGCAGCCATTGAGGCTGCTGTCCTCGCGCTAATTAAGCAAGGGGACGAAAGAGGCTACTGGAAAATCCAGGAGCGTGAGGGAGAGAACGGAAATGATTAAATTATTAGTCGTTGGCGCACTACTCGCTACAGGTATGTTGTATGCGGACACTACTGACAATGAAATTTTTATTGAACAAAGTGGTGACAATTTGACGCTTACAATTGACCAAGAAGGTTATGGAAACAAATTCTGTGGAACTATCTCATCAGGGGCTTGTGCTACTGATATGACAATTACAGGTAGTAACATAACATTTAACCTTGACCAAATCGGAAATAGTAATCAACTGTTTGGCCCAATAGTACTAGACTCTAGTAATATAGATATGGTATTTACTGGTGATTCAAACATATTTGATTGGAACATAGGTTACACAGGGTCTGCAGACAACTTAGACTTAGACCTTGCTGTTACAGGTGATTCAAATACTTGGAACTTTGACCTTGGATATAACCAATCAGCAGAAAGTTTTGATTATGACCTTACATTAGTTGGTGGAACAAATGTATTTACTACACTTGTTGATTCTGACAATGTTAAATGGGAACTTGATTTAACTGGAGATGGAAATGATTTCAACACTACTCAGAAAGACGCAGACCAATCATTGGTTGTTGAGTATAGTGGTGATGATGGAAACATTGATATCGTTCAGCAATCTGGTACTTGCCCACAAGGAGTAACATCATGTTCAGGAGTAATTAACCTGGATATTACATCAGACGATGCAACTATTACTATTAATCAAAAAGATACTTCCGACTAGTTTGGTAGTACCCTGTCTTCTATTCGCCGACCCGATTGGCGATATAGTTGAACAGACAGGTAAAGGCGCGCTTACAAGAAATAATGAAGAGTTTGTTGCCGTTGTTGACCAGGACATTTTATTATATGACTTGCTTAACACCGGCAACGGACGAATGAAAGTAGCGTTCTTAGATGACTCTAATTTACGACTAACAGAACATAGTAGAGTTCTAATAGACGAAGTTATCTATGACCCAAATCCATCTAAGTCAAAGATGGTTATGAAGTTTGCAATGGGTACTGCAAGATTTACTTCTGGTAAACTTGCTAATATGAATAAAGCAAACATTAGTATTGAGACTCCTTCAGCACAGATTGCTATAAGGGGTACGGATTTTACTACTACAATAGATGAACTAGGTAGGTCACTAATAGTTCTTCTACCAGACGAAAATGGCAACGCGTCTGGAGAAATAGTAGTAATGAATGAAGGTGGAGAAGTTACACTAGACCAAGCATTTCAAGCGACTATGGTTTCAACTATTGCTAGTCCTCCAGTAGAACCTGTGAAGATAGAGAATGTAACAGTTGCCCAGATTGATAACTTATTTATTGTATCACCACCTGCCGAGATAGAAGAAGCAGTACAAGAACAAAGAACAGAAAACAGTTCTAGTAATATTCTTACTACTGATTTCTTAGAATTTAGTGAATTAGAAACTGACTACTTAGAAGAAAGTGAAGACTGGAGTTTCTCAGAGTTAGATATTGATTTACTAGATGTAGATTTTTTACAAGATTTATTAGAAATAATAGAAGAAGCAGACTTGCTTGATAGAAAACGAGGAGAAGGATTTGACCAAGTTAACATTATCGGAACGAAACCAGGGCTTGACGCTGATACTCAGTATAACACTATTGTTGATGATAGCGGACAAATCTGGTTTTATAGACAGGTTACTGGTATAATATCTATTAAGTTACCTATCGATGCAAATGCTAGTATTAGAACTATAACAGACGAGAAAGAAAGTTTGATTACCGTAGGAGACGGTGAATCAGTTAACATAATTATAAGGCAGACAAATTAATGAAAGACAGTTGGAAGAGACCAATTAAAACACAAAAACAAATAGATTACCCAACACAAACACAGTTTGTATTTAAACCAAGGGACGCAACTCCCGAAGAAGCGAAAGAATGGCAGGAGAAAGAATTGAACTGGTGGGCAGAAAAACAATTAGCAGCAGTAGCAATAGCATCTGTTATACAATTTAGCGCGTTAGCGTTTATGATGCTATCGTTCTTGACAATATCGCAGTTTGCAAAAGCAGACGACAATCACGTACACATCGACCAAGTTAATAGTGGCGATGACACAAGTTTAACAGTAAAACAAGAGGGTTACGGTAATGAAGTAGAGTTTTCATTTGACCATCAAAGTAACACTTTTAA
>CEOU01018415.1_pt1 | contig 9743 bp, 10 predicted proteins | sample 530731 | NCBI WGS metagenome assembly CEOU01 (sample SAMEA2620894, study PRJEB7988) | marine metagenome | isolation source: saline water (ENVO:00002010), including
GGTTCACTAACTTGTAACGCCAAATATGGTGGAATGATCCAGTTCGATAAAAAGGACAAGCCGAAGATGGGTATATCGTCCAATCATGCGATTCTAGGGGATGGTTCTTCCTTCGTTGATCGTCAACATATCGTTGAGGTTGGGGACTTTTACAGATTCCACAAAATGAATTTAGGTAAAAATCCAAACCAATTTCATGGTGGTTGGTTATTCGATGAGGATTGGGGTTCTCAAAACTGGGAGGAGTTCGATGCCTTCTGTGTTAAGTCCTTGATGTATTACCTCGCCAATGATTTAGTTGGTGGTCGTTCTTCTGAGAATTATCAGTTGAAGAAATTACATCAATCAATTGGTAGTACCGAATTATGTAATGACTTACATGGATTCCTAGAGGAGAATTTAGATCAAAAGGTCTATTCTCACTTCGTTAAGGGTATGTCTGATGTAGAAAAGGATCTTTGTCTAAAAGAGTATCTGGAGGAGAAAGGTCACACTCTATCTGCTCGTAGAATTACGAAATCTCTTTATGAAGTAGCTGCCTACTTTGGGTTCTATATCAATGGTTCTCAAAACATAGGTGCATCTAGTAGAACTCAAGTCCGATTCAATGGTAAGGGTGTTAATTCGTATCACATCTCAAAAAAGATGTTTGACTCTGGTGCATCCAACAAAGTATCTGACTTCGATCCTGTTTCTCGTTTAGAAACTACTAAGGTTGGTGTTTCTTCTGAGGGTTTATTACCTCCTCCTGTTCGTATCAAAGAGGATGTAACTAAGGAGTGGATCAAAGATACATTCAAGGACTATACCTTGTAGTGTTCTAGGGTCTAGGGGAGTTCTCTCCCCTTTCTTATTACTTAAGTGATTGTGTGACTTTATTGTTGACTGATACTTGATTGATAAATCACTCAATCACTTTACTTCTATTATTCAATCGACCTTCTGGTGGTATTTTTTCTACCAGAATTTTTTTAATTATCGATGTATTTGATGGTCGATTTAGGTGCGTTGTAGGTTTGGGTCTCTATGCGTTTTATATACGGGGTCTGTCCTTTTAACGAATACCCCTACTAGCTGTTGATTGATTGTTGACTGATGGTTTATTGATTCTTACTTCTCTGTCAGGTATTTGTCTTTGTCGTCTATGAAGTCCTCTATGAACTTGTCTATTAGGTCTAACTTCCTTCTGATGATGGTCATGTCTTCTTGGATTCGTGCTAGTGCATAATTCTTTCTCTTTGCATCAAGTGACTTCTTACTTGCACTCATCATTTGTTTATATGACTTCATTTTCATGGATGGGTTAATGTACCGTTCTCTCCTAGCTGTAAATGTGTAAAACAGATCGATGAATTGTTCATCTGTTGGATTAGGTCTGGTGGAGTATCACTATCAAAGTGTCTGATCTGTCCATAAGGGTTAATCAATACCTCATATTCATTCATTCCTCTTGAGAACACTAAACTCCTCAACATGGTTCTTCTTTCTTCGTCTTCTATATCTGTTGACTCTTCTATTGAGTAGTTCGCAATATCGACCCCTAAGCACCTTGTGAGGTCGTCTAACAAGTTTGTTTGTTCTTCGTATCGATTCATATTAGTCGTTGGTTTTTTAGTTCTTCATAGAAGTATTTGACCGCATCGTCTCTTACTTCTTGGTCGTTTTTATATGCAGGTTTCTTTGTCACAGGGTCTTTGAACCTAGTTTTTATCTCTGTTATTTGTCTCTGGATCTGATAGTTCATAGCATCTCCCTTACTATCGCCCAATTAGAACTACTAATCTTTCTCTTCAATCTGTCGTGTTCTCTTACATGGTGGAATATTGCCTGACTAAAAGTCATTCCATTCTCCTCCTGAGTGTTCTCAATGATGTCTAGTGCATGTTTATTTCGTTCTGATATAGACAGCCACTTCCTTCTTGGTATTGTTGTTGTCATGTACCGTTCCTCCTATTTGGTTGTTAGTAAACTGGATGAATTTTGATGATCATATATTTCAATAATTTTGTCTGTGTTATACATCTGTTTAGTGCAGTAACTAATCAGACCCTTCCATCCTGTATATCCGTCAAATTCCTTATGATCACTACTCCCAACAATATTTATGGATGATTTACCTGTTCCTACAAATCCACATCTCCTCGTAATGTTGTGTGTTAGTAGCTGTCTTACTACTTCATTTTTACCTTTCTCCTTTACAAGTTCTATTGGGGTCACTTCTCTTCCATATATGTGATTAAGTGATTTTCTTATATTCCTATTTGGTTTGATGAAGGTGTCTTCGTTTATGTGACTTATAAGTGTGTGAACATGAAATCCTCCTACTCTTACCTTCCATTCATCGTTCTCTTCTATCAATTCGTCCTTATGTCTTTCTAGGAAGTGATCCTTACTCAAGTGATAGTTGTTGACTCTTCTGGGGTTGAATAGGTCATCTATTACAGCATTAACCCTTTTGTTGTTTCTTATTACTAGCTGTCGGTCTGATTCATGTTGCACATAAGATCTAGTGATCATGTATTCAGGTACCGTTCCTGAGTCGTTGTATTGGTCTATTATCTTTTCTCGCATCTGGAGTAAATTCTTCTTCCAGTTTCTATCTTCATATATGTCGGTGTAATTGATTCTGTATATACACCCTTCCTTCTTCCGTAACCATTCTCGGTATTTTAATCGTTCATTTTTCTTATTCATTTTTGATACACCAAGTCCAATACTAACTATTTGTTTATTTGAATTAAGGAATGTGACTTCTGTTTTACTGGTAGTCCCTACTCAAGTAATTTCTCATTCGTTTGTATTTATAAGATCTATACTTTGTATCTACGAAATATATACAATCCCTAATAATTCTCCTTTTTCTCATACACTGCTCGCTAAGACAACAACGCAACCTAATAAAAAAGACCTTTTATTTCATTTTGATTTGTATATACATATCGTTGATATAACTGACTAAATCGTCCCTTGATTGATTGTTGATTGATACTTGACTGATGGTTTATTGATGTACCGTTGACTGGTTTATTAGTCGTTCCGTAGTTTTTCCGTTCTTGTGTGACTATGTGATTCACACAATCACACTTGTATATACATTCGGTCTTATATGGTCTGGAGGAATTCTTCTTCTTTACATGCTCTTTGAACTGCCGATAGTGAAACTCCTGTAAGTTTTACGATCTTCCTTAATGAATTTCCTTCTCTCCTCAACTTCCATACATTTTCCTTCTTAACTACTTCTAGTTGAGGTCTTCCTCCTAAGTTTCCATTATTCCTTCTTCTATACTCCACCGATTCACGCTGTCTTTCAGCAATTAGGTTTCTTTCTACTTCTGCTAGTCCACTTAATAGTCCGATGACTAAGGGTGCCATCATCTTCATTGCCTTTGTATCGATTAGTCCATCAAGTGTTTTTACATAAATTCCTCTTGATTGGAGGTCTTGCATTATTTGGATAGTTTCACTCATTGTCCTAGCTGCACGATCCAATCTCACAAAACAGATCGTATCTTCTGGTTCAAGTACCGATAATGCTGCCTGTAATTGTGGTCTTTCTGATGCAGGTTTTCTACTACTGATTCTTTCAGAGAATACCTTTTTACATCCATGTTCTTGTAACTTCTGGATCTGATCCTCTAAACCTAATACTTGTTGTGTTGTTGAAGTTCTTGCGTAGCCGTAAGTCCTAGACATCGTTGGTGTGTTCTTTACTCTGGTGTAAACATACAATAACAGAAACATAGTTTTGGAACAACCTTTTTGTCTAAATTCATTAGTTTTGTGATGTATTCCTAACCCCTGCGTTTTGATACACCCTTTATTGGTGGTTTATTGATTGTTGACTGATACTTGATTGATTAGTTTTCTAGTTCTAATTCGACCCATCCATCGATATAAGATTCCATCCATACATCTAATATTTCCTCTGGAGTAGTAAATTCTTCGTTTAGTGCCATTATTCCAAATACTTCATACATGATTCTTGTTATTTGTTCTGGTAGTGCCTCATATCCTTGTAATGCATCACTATCGAGTATTGATTCTTGGATCATCAACATGGATTTGATGACTAATTCTCCTTGATTCGCCAATCGTCCATGTTTCTTGATTAATTGTTCTGGACTCTTGGGAATTTCCAGTTTCTTTCGTGGTGTTGTTGGTTTTTTACCTATTTTTAATAGTTTGAATGGGTTAAGTATCATTCTCATAGCTAGATTTGTTTGAATTTTAGTCGTAAATTTCGTGTTTGACTCCTCTAACCCATACTTCCTTCAATTTTCTCCATTTTCCTCCTCTAAAAACTTCTCCTTTCTCATTTCTAGGTTCATTTTCCATAAATCCTTTTGGTTTTGATGGATTTTTGTGTTCATAGCATCTCTTTATCGCCTCCTTTATGGTTTTTTCCTTGTTTTTCTGTCTTTGGTCTTGATAAGAATGAGTAATAGAATGATTCTGGAGAACTTGAACCGACTTATCTGTCGATTCGTTGTGTACCGTTTGTGTATTTCGACCTGTCCTTTGTGTGTTTGATATAGTTCTGGGTAATTGTTGACGCAACTCCTCCTCTGTTTTGGGTATTGCATACCAGTAATCCCTTCTGTATTTGTGTTTCCATCGTTGTTGTCTTCTTAATAGGTTTGCATCCGATAGTTCTTGTAATGCCCTATGTACCGTTCTAGTTGATACTTCTACTCTAAATTCCCTAGCTAGTTGATCTTTTAATTGGTCTGCAGGTAATCGTGTCCATGCAGTCCCTTTCTTATCAATTTGTCCTCCTTTTCCTTTGGATGCGACATTGATCCATCCTCTAACTACTCCCAAACATAAAGATGCTAGGGGTGTGACTGATAATTGTTTTTGTCCCATAAAAGGTAGTTCACCTCAATGAAGTGTGATTGTGTGATTGACCTCTACCTAGAAATTCCTTACAATGGGGTAGTTCGATTCTCCATCAGGAGTTTCTAGGAAGACCTTAAGGATTGCAGTCCTTGAGGTCTTTCGTCATTTTGGTTATATGACGATTTTGGTGTTATTAGTTTTCTATCGTATCTGAGTGAATAATCAATAGCCCCATCGGTCAAGTGTCTTCAGGTTTTGATATTATTTTTGTCTTCGTGTGTGTTTATGGGTCAAGCATCTAACAAGCATTAGTCCAGTTTGATCATGTTTCTTGTCATTATTTCCTCGATTCATTGTGTTTTTATCTGTCCAGTTTCGTTAGTCACGCAATCACTTTACTCTTGACTCTTCTCATATCCCTTGTCTCAACTAACAATTGTTAGTTCTGGAGTGTTTTATATCACTTTACTCTTGATTGTTTATTGACTATTGACTCTTGGTTGACTGGTGGTAAATTCTGTCTGTGAGAGAATTTGAACTAATTTTCTCCCATGTAATATTTCTTTAATTGTTTATGTCTCTTCCTCCTTATGAACCCGATGGTTCACTCCCTGCATTACCAGCCGAGGAAGTAACTGCGAAAGTATTAGTTGATAGATATGAGGTCTCAAAACAAACTCTTTATACTCGTCTCTCTGCGATAGGTGTGACGGGTACCAAAAGAGGTAAACAAGTATTCTTCAATCAATCTGAGGTCTATCAACTTGATGCAGCCCATTACTTCTTATCCAAAGGTTATGGTCTAAAAGATCTAAAAAGTGCATCTGTTTCGTTTGATAGTGATTCAACTGAAACTGGTTCTGGATCTCCTACTCCTATCAATTCCGATGTCACAGAATTGGTTATTGCACCTCAACAAGAAAGAGTAGTCATGGCGTTGACTGCATCTATTAGAGAAGCACTCCAGTCCACAACTCCTCCTCCTCCTCGTGATCCTTTACTTGCATATCGTCAATTACAAGAAGCATTTGAGCAGAAATACCAACTTACTTCTCAATCCCTTCGTGAGATATTAGGGGTCGCACAATCTACCGTTAATTCTTGGTCTAGTACCGTTTCTCGTAATGGTTATATTCTAAAAAAAGTTGGTGCAGGTAAATGGAGGGTATATCGTGAGGAGGATCAAGAGGTCGCATAGTAGGGATGGGTTGCAGTCCTTGAATAGGATGGATGCAGTCCCTACTTTATTGTTGACTGATACTTGATTGATTCTTACTTTCGTTGATATATCTGTGATTATGTGATCACTCAATCACTTTCGTCTTCTGGTTTATTGATTGTTGATTGATTGATTCGTGACTCAAATTCTTTGAATGATGATTGGCAGTTTGGAGGTTCTGGTGTCTTGTACCCTTTTATCTTTTTCCAATCGATATACATTGCCTGTATAAACCAACTCTGACTCAAACTCTTCGCACCTTCGTCTAGTAGCTGTATCTGTTTTTTATTAAGGGGTTTCATTCCCTTATATTCTTCTCTCCAGTTCTTATCGTTCATCTATTAGATCCAATAGTCGTCCATGTTCTCGGTTAATCTCATTCTCTTCTTCATGGTTCTGGATCTAAATTGAGCAGTTTTATAAGCATTTTGTAAGTGATGCATCATTTGATAGTGTTTCCAATAACCGAATTGGTCTTGCCACTCAATGTTGACTTTCATAATAAATCCTGTCGTAGTGGCTATTATTCTGACTTAAGTCCTCTATTTCAACAACCTTTCTTTGATTAGTATTCCTAATGTGATTCTGTGATCACTTAATCACTTTCGTTTATTGTTTTATCCAAATTAGGGTCGTTTCCCAGTTCTTTGCGGTGTAGTAAAAGTCATAATTCCTCAAAACTGATACTGAAACCGATGATGGTGCGAGCATATTGAATGTTCTATCCCAAAGTGTAAATCCTTCTTCTTCTGCGATTCTCGACAATATAAAGTCCATTGAGGTCATTCCTCCCTCAGCCCTTCGTGTTGCGTTCATTTTCATTATCACAGGGTGGAATTCTCCTGATTCAATAGGGTTGTGTTTCGTGGGTTTATATTTCTTGATTGCATCCTTCATTCCCTCTGTCCACGCCTCCTCTGTTGGGTCATTCGTCATGGTCATCATCAATGGGTAGAATACTTTGTCCTTCACTCTGGATCTCTTAATTAGTCGATGGTAGTGTCTAAAACTTATTGCCATCATTTGTTCCCATTGACTTTGACTCATGTTTGATAAGTCGTTCTCTTCTTGGGTGTAGAGGTCGGGACAATTGAGATATGGAGGATCTGTGATGATTGCATCAAACGACTCTTCCTCGTTCTGGAGTGGTTTCATATCAACTCCATCCTCGTTGTAGAGGTGGAATGTACCGTTAGGGAAGTGTTGGTCTAATACATCTTGTGTTCTGTCTATGTTTCGTGGGTTTAGATCAAATCCGTGACACTCCATGTCCATCCACATCCCTGCCACTAAATTGGTCGCCTTACCCATAAATGGATCTAAAATTCTGGATTTTGGTCTTCTTACGAAATATTCCAATAGAAATAGTGAGTGATCCACGAAACCTGAGTAATTAGGGATCTCTCTTCCTACTACATCTCCTTTTATGACTCTTGTTGTTGAGTGTTTAGATATTTGTCGACAGATCCTAGCTAGATCATGGTCTTCTCTATCAAATCGTTTTATTGATAATGGAACTCCCCACTTTTCCTTTAATTCTGCGACTAGCTGTGACTTCTCTCGATCTGTGTATAGTTCTATCTTTGCGGTGTCTATATGAAATCTTAATTGTTGGTCTGGATCCTGTTTCGCAAGTTCTCCTACTCGTTTTTGAACATCATGTTTCTGTTTAGATAGGTGTATAAGGTCGTTTAAGGACTTCCTTGCATAGTTCGTTCCTCTTAATAGGTTTCGTGCCTCTGGAGTGATTTCAGACACTTGTCTGCGTAGTCGATACATCTTCTCTGATGTACCGATTCGTCTAGCTAGTTCTTTTGTCGTTTCCTCTGATTCTCCCTTTGTATATCTGTTGACTCCTCTCTTGGATCTCTTTCCTAACGACTCCAATATCAATTCTCTTTCTAGGATATGTTCCGATGCACTTATGTAACATAACTCGTTCCTGATTAAGTTTTCGTCAATTTCTATTAGTTTGTCGTTTAAGTCCTTCTCCTTGAATAACTTTATTTCTATTTGTAACCAACCAATTTTCTTCGCAGCTGCTAGTCGATGATGTCCTGCCAGTAATTTGTAATTCTCATCAACTGATATTGGATTTATCTGTCCTATGGATTCATAAGATGCGACTATTTCGTCAACTTTGTTCTCATCAAGTTCCCTCATTCGATTTCCGACCTTGATCTTATCTACTTGGATGAGGGTCATGTTTCTTTATAATTTTCCCTCCTATGATGACTGGTAATTTTGGTGTGGTCTAATTTGTATTAATAATACTTTGTAATTTGTCGTTATTAATAACATCTGTGATTGAGTGATTATTAACATTTTCTAATCACACATTCACACTAATTCTTATAAACAAATGATTAGGGTATTTTCGTCAAACCCCTTGACTTTATTGGGATTATCGACTATAATGGATGCATACAATTGAATAGAACAGACGATCTTTCGTCTCTAAAAAACATTTTAATTGAGGGGACATTCCCAACTCCCTCTGGTTTAGTAATCCTGATCTTCCAAATTGCTATGGGTCACTTGTAGAACTTCTACTGAGTGCATCAACCCACGAATGAAACAGATATAACACTCGGTAGGAGTAATTATCGATAGGGAAAAGTTTAATGACTAAAAAGAAGTCATTTGTAAGTAGTTGGTTCTTTGATTCGTCCTTTATCGCATCAGCCAATAATGAGATCCTTGCGGATCCATTCTGGGTTGATCATCCCAAAATGGGTGTCGTCCCTTTTGAGGATGGAGATATGGGTCGTGCATGTACCAAATACTTCGCAGAGTGTTTAACCAAATATGGGTTTTATAACCTCATGGTTAATGGGTCTCAGTTTATTCCAGTTCAGTTTAAGGATGGAGTAGCTGTTGAAGTTGACGAAACTTATATCAAGGATTTCGTCTGTTATGCGTTGAAGTTGATTCCTGAGGTTGGGGTCAAAATAGTCGATCAGATGTCTGTTCGATATGGTTGGTTCTTCTCTAAGAACAAGATTCTTACCTCTTTGCGTCCTTTGATGGATATGTCTCCTATGACCGATAGTCGTAGTGTTGCATATAGATTTCATCAAAATGGTGTTGTAAAGATCAGAGAAGATGAAATCAAGTTCCATTCGTTTAAGGAATTACCTGAAGGTAGATTCGTCTGGTCTGATCAGGTTCTATGTCGTAACTTCAATCCTGATCTAATCAAGGAATTCAACGAGGAGGAGTTCCTTAAGGATCAGATTGGTAATTCAGGTAATCACTTCCATAAGTGGTGCCAGAATTTATGTCGTGGTCGTTCTGAGGATGATAAGAAGTGGGTTTATAACGAGGAGAAGTTCAAGTCCCTAGCTAGTGGATATGGATATTTACTTCATCGTTATTGGTCTGACTATAAAGTCGTCATTCTGGTGGATGAGAACATCCAAGAGGGTTCGTCTAATGGAAGAACTGGTAAATCAGTTGTCCTAGATGATGGTCTGTCTAATGCGTTGGAGTGTGTAACTATTGATGCGAGTGAAATCTCAAAGAAGGGTAATAGAAACAACTTTGTATTCAACTTTGTTCGTCCTTCTACTCAATACATCTCCTTCGATGATGCATGTGACGACTTCGACTTTCGTGTACTGTTTTCTAAAATTACAGGTTCACTAACTTGTAACGCCAAATATGGTGGAATGATCCAGTTCGA
>CEOU01027623.1_pt1 | contig 9709 bp, 14 predicted proteins | sample 530731 | NCBI WGS metagenome assembly CEOU01 (sample SAMEA2620894, study PRJEB7988) | marine metagenome | isolation source: saline water (ENVO:00002010), including
CAGTTTGAACTCCCAGAGCGACGAGCAACTCGTGTGGAAATTGAATCTGCATGGGATTATAAAGTCGTGAGTTCTGCTCTCGGTTATTTCCTCAGCAACTGCGTTTCTGCATAAATGATGAGATAACAGTTGATTGAATCAACCTAGATTGAGGACCGGCTCCGGATTATCCGGTCCGGTCCTCAAATCGTTTACGACAGAACAGGAGAACTCATGGCAAGTCCGCCAAACAATACAGCAACAACAACAGCATTGACCGGTTCAGATCAAACAGTTCTATCTGGTGGAGGCGTTTTCTTCGGAGGCACATTCACCGAGACAGGCGGATCAACTGCCGGTTGTATCATTTATGACAACACAGCGAACTCTGGAACGATACTGGCAAAGATCTCACTGGCATCAGGCGGAATTGAACACATCAACTTCGCAAATGGTTTGGCAGTAGTTAACGGAATCAGGGTGGACATCACCTCTGGATCAATCGCCGGTTCTATCCACTCCACATCGTAGGTCTAAACCATGACGTGGACTTATTCAGGAGATCCAGACTCAAGTGCTTTGAATGCGATCCGTTTCCTGATCGGAGACACGGACACGAACGATCAGTTGCTCTCAAACGAAGAAATCACTTGGGTCAATAGTCAAGTCACCGGAAGCACCACCTCAACTGATGGCTTGTATGAAGCCTCATATCGTTGTCTACTCGGAATCGCTTCCAAGTTCTCACGCCTAGCGGACCAAGCAATCGGTGATCTGCGTGTCAGCATGTCTCAGAAAGCCAAAGGAGCCAGAGAGCAGGCAGAAGAACTCAAGAAACTCGCTTTGCGTGAAGGCTCAACGCCGACTCCATACGCTGGAGGAATCACGATCTCGGACAAAGAGATTGATGACGCAAACAGTGACCTCGTGGATCACTACTTCAAGAGAGGTCAGTTCGTAGATATCAGGGACGGAGCGAGCGGAACAGTTGATCGGTACGCCGACTTCGGTCCATTTGGAGCGTCCTGATGACAGGCGCTTCACCATCGGCGGTGTTCCTGACCGATCTGAAAGTCAACATGACTCCGGATTCGGTAGATATCCGAACCAGTTCCACGGTGAACTCCTACGGAGAGCGATCATTCTCCGGCGATGCGACCTCATATGATGCGTTCATCACCAGAGTCAGCGCTTCCGACAGGAACGTTCGGGAAGATCTGATTGACACTGAGTTCATTGTGTACATTCCGGACGCTTCATTGACGTTGAACGTTGACGACCAGATCACGCTTCCAGCGCCGATCTCTGGCGTGCGACCAATCGTGCGAGTCAACACCAAGAAAGACACCCATGGACAAGTGGCGGTCATCGCTTATGTCGGAACCAAAGCGAAACGAGGTGGCTGATGGCTCAGAAGGGCGTGTCATTCAAGATTGACCAGAAGTCACTCGTTGATCTCCAGAACAAACTGAAGAAGGCTGGATTGAACGGAAAGCAAGTCGCCGGTCAAGCGATGTACACTCTGGCGACACATATCGGCAACGAATCGCAGGCGCTCGTTCCGGTGGACACCGGCGTTCTCCGTGGGTCCATGGACATCACACGCCAGAAGTCATTCACTCAGAAAACGGTGCGAGCCGAAATCACCTATGGTGGACCGTCTGCTCCGTATGCGATTGTCCAGCATGAGCGCACAGACTTCAATCACCCCAAAGGAGGCGAAGCCAAATTCTTGGAGAAACCCTTCCTGAAACACACAGAAGGTTTCCCACAGAGTTTCGTTGAACGAATGGAGGCTGAGGCTGGGTTCATAACATGGACAGGAGGGACATACTGATGGCGGTCCTCACTGATGTCGGCGCTTACCTAGACACCAACGTCACCGCTGTCTCTCTGACAGCAGGAACGAATCTGTTCTATGGACGGCTCCCTGATTCTCCTGATACTTGCGTGGCGTTGTACGAAACCGGCGGTCAAGCCCCAGAGGACACCATGGGCAACAACTCAGCGCCAGTGTTTGAGAACCCACGAGTCCAGATCATTGTCCGAGCGTCAGACTATGCCAGCGCAGAGACGCTCATCAGGGACTGCTGGGACAAGTTGCAACTCGTATCCAACGAGACGTTGACCTCAACATATTATGTTCGGATCAACGCAGTTCAATCACCGTTCGCTCTGGAACGTGACTCGCAGGACAGAATGATGATGGCGTGCAACTTCCAGATCGTGAAAACGCCGTGAGTCAGGATCCGTATGGTGAAACAAGAATCGTCACTGAGTCTCGCAGAGTTACCAGAACGAAAGTCCGGTGCGCTAAATGTGGCAAACTCCTCGCCGAAATGGTCAGCGCTCCATGGAGGTTGCGTTGCCCACGGTGCAAAGCAGTCAACGAAAGCGCTCCAGAGCCTACCAACAGCCCACCAAAGTCGTCTGAGACGGCTCAGAACGGCTCATAGAGGCTCAAATATGGCTGAAATGGGCAGATATACCGGTCAATCGCTCAGAGAGCGCCTGAGAGCGCCTCAGCGCTACAACGATTTGAGCGGTGTTTGGACTAGGATCGGAGAATGAGCGTGGAATTGACCAAAGCCGAGTCCGTCAAGCAGGGAGATTTCGTGTCCTACCGGACCGCTAAAGGAAATTACATTGCGGAAGTCAAACGAGTCGTGACCTCTGGAACCGAAACCGTGGTCACCAGTGAAGGCGGAACCGAAACGATTGAAGTCTCAGAGGATTCCCCTGTCGCTATCGTCAGCATCTTCATCAACAACGAAGATGGAACGTTCTCCAGAAGCGACCGTGACGTTCCGGTCAAAGTTTCCATGCTCCGCCACAGGAGCGAACCGATGATGAAGCAAGTATCTCAGAAAGTCCGGACAGCGTTGGAGAACAAAGTCAAGGACCACAATGAGAAGGTTGGCTCCACCGCCAGCAAACGAACAACGTTGAGAACCCTGATCGCCGTCTTTGAGCGAGGCGTTGGCGCATATCGGACCAATCCGCAATCGGTACGTCCGACAGTGAGTTCTCCGGATCAATGGGCATACGCCAGAGTCAACTCATATCTGTATGCTCTACGCAACGGAAGGTTCCGAGGAGGAACACACGACACGGATCTTCTCCCGAAGGGACACCCGAAATCCACGAAGAAGTCACGCTTCAAACAGATCAGCAAAGATACTTACAAACCGACCGCTGGCATGATCGCCTCGGCTCGGCGTGGTTTGAAACTCAGATCGGAGCAACCGCCCAGCAAACGAGGCGGAACTGCTGTGGGTATCGCTAGAGCCAGAGACATCGTGAACGGAAAGTCTTTGAGCGCCAGCACAGTCCTCAGAATGAACTCGTTTTTTGCCAGACATGCTTCCGATGAAGCAAGTGGAGGGTGGGATCCCTCAGATGACAACTACCCAAGCAAAGGTTTTCAGGCGTTTTTGCTTTGGGGAGGGAGCGAAGGTCGGCGTTGGGCGAAAAGAATACGAGATCAAATCATGGAAGAACGCAAAGCAAAGAAAGAAACACTTAAGGAGGCAACTCAAATGATGCTAGAAAAAGGATACGGATACGAATACAAGGACTACGGTGGCGAGGACTTGAGCGATGATCCAATGACACTGATGCTGATGGCGTACCGCAGTCTCATTAACCACCCACATTGTCACCACATGTTGGAACCTCTCATGATGCTCATTCATGAACTTCAGGAGAAAATGGTTGAGGAAGAACAGATGGAACATGAGGAGGAGCATCGCCGAGAAGAAATGATGGAAGATGAGGGCATGATAGAAATTGACCTTGATCGGGAAGATGAGGAACGATACGGATTCAACTACTCAACGCCGTCAGGGAAAGCCCAGAAAGAAATCGTGATGGAAGATGGACAGTATTGTGTCCGCTCCAAGACAACCGGCAGATCGTTCGGTTGCTACAAGTCACGACCTCAAGCAGAGGCACGTCTCCGCCAGATAGAATCGTTCGCTGACTCCAGCGTGTATTCAGCGACAGACAAACAACTGATCCAATGGCACGACAGGGTTCACACACTCAAGACAATAACTCCGGACATGGTGACACTTCACGACCTTATTGAAGAAGAACTGGAGGATCGTGGATTCGCTCCGCCGTACACGCTCGGAAACTCCGAAGCGAAACTAGCGATGCTGGAAAAGATGGAAGGCTCATTGCCAGTCGTCAAACAAGCAGAGCAACGATTCACTCTGGGACCGGTGTACGTTCCGAACATGGAGGACGCTCACAAAGAGTTCACTGATGAGAACACGTTGCAGAAGGCTCTCTGGAAATGGGTTCGCAAAGGCGACCGCCGGATCTACTTGCAACACTCGGAGAAGGAAGCCGGAGAGATGGTTGAGATCCTGACGTTCCCATTCCCGATAGAAACCGAGTTGACTGTTCCGAATGAAGGCGTGACCAAGTACAAGTTCCCAGCGAACACTCCGTTCATGGGAGTGATCTGGAAAGACTGGGCTTGGGATATGGTCAAGTCTGGAGAGTTGCGTGGCTACTCCATCGGCGGTCAAGCGAAACGAATGGAAGCGGATCTTCCTCAGATGGCTCTGGTCTAAAAAGCAGAAAGCCCCTGACCGAAGTCAGGGACTCTCGCTGGGGGCTTTGAGGTTTTAGATTCCTTCGTTGTTGATGAATCCAACTCCGTTGACGTAGTTCGGACCGAGATCCCAGAGAAGCGTTCCGCAAGGGTTTTTGTGGTCCCAGTTAATCTTGGTTTGGATCACTTCAAGATTGTCACGGAGTTCACGGTTTTCGCTTTTGGCGAATGCCTGTACTCGTTCTGGAGTTTCCCATACGGACTGCCGAGCGGTTCTGAATGAACTTCTTGCTTCTTCTTTGATCTCAGAGAATACATCTTGCACATCTTCAAGAGTGTTTCCTTCATCAAGTTCATATCCGTATCCGGTTCTGAACTTTACGTTTCGCCTGACTGCGTAATCTGCCACAATCTCAGCGCTGAGATCACACTCATCGTTGATGTAAGCGGTCAAGGCTTCAACGTTGCTCCAAGTTTCACTATCAATTTCTGGAAAGAACGATGGAGCAGTTTCATTTTGTTGAATGAAAGCATTCCCGATCCAGCGTCCTTGATCGTCCACTTGCCATGACAAGGCTCGCTTCGCAGAGGCAAGACTATCAAATGTTCTTGAGTTGAAATTGGTACTCCCAAAGCCATGTTCAAGAATGGCGATGCAGTCTGTGAAATCTTCTTCTTCTATCCAAGCGCCATCTTTCACTGAGTGTGTGGCAATGTCGTTGATATCTTCCAATGTTCGGTTGTAGTCAAGACGTGAAGCGATTTCCGTATATTCAAATGTTTCAATTCTCCAGTCGTAGGTGGTGTTGATGATACTGAAATGTCCGAATGCCAATCGCAGTTTTCCGTCCGTGGTGAACACTGGAACGAGAACGTCGCTTGTGATATATCGTTTGTGTTCCGTCCACTCGTCAACGCTGGCGTTTGACCTGTGGAATGTTAGTTTGTATTTCTTGGTTTCTGTTTTTGTTTCCATTTTGATCTCCTTTTGATCTTGGTGGTATTTGTGATTCGGATTGTTCCGAGTCGTGAACTGCCGGATCATGAATCCGGAGGAGGCGTTACCTCTCAGTCCTTCAACTCAGACGGCGAGGTTGCCGTCTGAGTCTTGGAGAGAATGTGTCCCTCCGGCTAGGATTTCTTTTTTTGCTTTGACTGCTTGGCTTCGGACTGTTGTGACTGTTTCGCTCACTAGGTTCCATTGCATTTCTCCGAAGATTCCCCTTCCCCAGATCATCACTCCGAACTTTGGATCTCCGAAAGTGTCTTGTGGGTTTAGTCTTTGTACTTGGATTTTCATTTTGGTTTCTCCTTGTGTTGTTTCCATAGGTACATAATAGGCATAAATACCTAGTTTCGTGCAAGTTCTACAAAGAAATCTGTAAAAGTGCAGGTCAGACCCCATAAATTTGTTCTTAAAAAGAGCGTCAAAAAACACAAAACATTGAAATCGTCAAAACTGGAGCGACCTCCAATGACTCTCCGCTTCGGTGAACTATCATGTTCCCAAACCCAAAGTGACCTTTGTGTCCTGAGTTCCCATGTGGACGGTCCGCTGACTTTCCCATGGAAAAGTTAAGGAGCCAGCGTGCCGAAATACCATGTGACAGGAGGACCGACAGGAGATGCCAGCATTGAGATCGCTGGCAAAACATACAACGTCGGAGAATCATTTGAAGCGCCATCAAAAGATCTGAAATGGCTCATTGATGACGGCTACATCAAAGCCGGAGCGCCAGCCAAAACCAGTTCAAAGAAACAACCGGAACCGGTAGAGCCGGAAGCGGAAGAACCCGAATCAGAAAAGGACGGTGACTGACCATGCCAACATTCATTCATGGAAAAGATACTGCGGTTTATATTGACGAGTTTGATCTTTCCTCATACTTCACATCAGCCGACACGAGCATCAACAACTCTATCGCTGAGACGACAGCGTATGGAGCAACTGACGCATCGTTCATCATGGGAATGAGGTCCGGAACGTTATCTTTGAGCGGAATGTGGGCGGGCGACACTGACGGCTCCGATGAAGAACTCCAAGCGCTTCTCGGTAACGCCACGACACCGGTCATCACAGTTCGTGAAGGATCAGCGTCTATTGGGAGCGGAGCGATCGTCGCTCAGGCAAACGAAACGTCATATGCGATTTCGTCACCGGTCGCTGATGTCAGCACCGTGACCGCCGACTTTGAATGCTCTACCAATAACACAACCAATTTGACGTTCGCTCTGGCATCGGGAGTTCAACTCACCGCCGGAGCCAGTATTGCTCATGGATCTTTGGGCAATCTTAGTTCTGTAGATAACTCAGCATCATCAGCAAGTGGTGGCGCTGGGACTCTACACGTTCCCACTAACACAATCAGTGGAGGTGTGACAACCATCAAGATTCAGCACTCGGCGAACAACTCAACGTGGGCTGATCTTATAACTTTCACGAATGTCTCGGCATCAACCAAGACATCGGAAATCAAAGCAGTATCTGGCACAGTGAATCGTTACCTTCGGGCGACGGCTAGCACCGCCGGTTCATCAGGAAGCATCACATTCATGATTGCTTTCGCTAGATTCTAGGAGGAATCAAAAATGCCAACATTTGTACACGGTAAATCAACAGACTTTGCTATAGATGACACCGGTGGTTCAAGCCGTAACATCTCTGACACATTGACCTCAGTTGACTTCCCTGAAACCATTGCAACCGCTCTGACAACAGCATACGGATCATCAAATGATTCATATGTTGTCGGTATCAAGAACACAACCATCAGCATCAGCGGAATCTGGGATTCCACAGTTGACGGTTATCTTGCAGGAGGCGCAGAGCCAGCCAGCCGGTCCTTCATTTATGGTCCAGCCGGAACCACATCTGGGAACGTCAAGTACACCGGAGAAGCGATCATGACTTCATACAGCATTTCAAATCCTGTGGCTGATGTCGTGACCTTCACAGCGGATTTCCAAGTGACAGGATCCGTTACACGCACGACCTACTAATCAAAATTAAATAACAACTAGCAGAAGGAGTGACCAAAGTGTCCAATCTTGCAGACAAAATAAGAAACTCCGAGGATTTACACTCGGAACTGTATTCAATCCCTGAATGGGGAGTGACGATTATGGTGAAGTCAATGAGCGCTCGCCAGCGTGCTATCTATGCCAGCACGTTGACCAGTGAAGGCGCAACGGACGTTGATGCGATTGCGTCGGTGGCGTTGAGCCGGATTGAGAGCCTCTGGGGATCCATGATTGTCGCATGTTGCTTTGATCCTGAAACTGGGGAACGAGTGTTCTCAGAAGAAGATCTGGAATGGCTCATGGACGAGAAAAGCGGTGAGGTTGTTGGCGACCTAGCCACTAAATGTCTTGAGGTATCCGGATTGACTTCAGACAGCGCAGATGATTCGGGAAAAGATTCCTCGGATTCCCAGACAGCCGAGGAAGAACACGACCAGAACGTCGTTTCTATTTCAGATTAGCGAGGGATCTGGGCATGACAGTCAGCGACCTTCTCAACAATATGAGTTCTGGAGAACTGACTGAATGGGTTGCGTATTACAAACTAGAAGCAGAAGAAAAGGCTCACGCTCATCAAGTAGCGCAGAACCGAAACAAAACGAGGAGGCGCTAGATGGCTGAGTCAATCGTCGGCACAATCAAAGCCGTCCTCGCCATGGACGCTCAACAGTTTGACAAAGCGATCGGAAAAGCGCAGGGCAAACTCAAAGGTTTCGGAGATGCGTCGGCTAAGGCTGGCAAAACACTTTCATTGAAACTCACAGCGCCGATCGTTGGTGCTGGTGCTGGGGCGTTCAAGATGGCGATGGACTTTGAGCATTCCATGACTCAGATCCAGTCGTTGGTTGGTCGCTCGGCGGAAGAAGTCGCTCAGTTGTCCGAAGATGTGAAGCGTTTATCGGGTGAGACTGCTCGGTCGCCGAAAGAACTCGCTGATGCGATGTTCTTCATCACATCTGCCGGTCTTGATGCCTCGTCAGCGGTCAGGGCGTTGGAATACTCAGCGAAAGCGTCAGCGTCTGGTTTGGGTGACACGGTAGCGATCGCCGATGCTGTCACGAACGCTATGAATGGTTATGGCTTGAGCGCTGAACAGGCTTCATATGCGACCGATGTTCTGACGAAAACTGTGGAACAGGGTAAAGCCTCAGCGGAAGATCTGGCTCCCACATTTGGAAAGATGATCCCTGTTGCGTCTGAGTTGGGCGTGGAGTTTGACCAGATCGGCGCTGGTATGGCGTTCCTGACACGATCCTCTGGTGACGCAAACGCTTCAGCGACTCAGTTGCGTGGAATCCTGAACTCAATCCTGAAACCTTCGTCTCAAGCGAAAGAGGCTCTGGATCAGATCGGTTTCTCATCGCAGGACTTCAGGAAAGCCGTCAAAGATGAAGGTCTCTTGGAGGGATTGCTTGAGTTGCGTTCACGTTTGGAGGACAACGGTCTTGAAATGGCGAACGTGTTTGAGAACTCTCGTGCCTTGGCTGGTGCGTTGCAACTGACCGGCGTTCAGGCGGATCAGGCTGTGGCGGTGTTCGCTGAGTTGGAGAAGTCCGCTGGCAAAACCGATGAGGCGTTTGCGATCGCTTCAGAAACCACACGATTCAAGTTTGACAAAGCGATGGCGCAGTTCAAACTCACAATGGTTGAGGTCGGTGAGAAAGTCATTCCGATTGTTCTTCCTCTCATAGAGAAGTTAGGCAATTTCGTTGGAAGTCTTTCGGAGAAGTTCAGCAACATGTCGCCGTTCATGCAGAAAGTGATTCTGGGATTCACTGGATTGTTGGCGGTCATGGGTCCATCGCTGATCGTTGTCGGCAAGATGGCTCATGGCATCAACGGTTTGACAACAATGTTCGGCAAGTTGGCTTCTTCCGCTGGATTCGGAGCAGGTAAGGGAGCAGGCGGAGTCCTGTCTAAATTCGGGAAAGTTCTTGGCGCACACCCGAAGATCGCTATTGCGAGCGCCGTGGCGATCGGTGTCGCCGGAGTTGCGTTCGCTAAGTTCCGGAAACGAGCAGAAGAAGCACGCAAACGCCAGAAGGGACTGACAGAAGAATTTATCAAGGCTGGAGATCCCACAGCGACGCAAGTCCAGAGACTCCGAGACATGGCTCAGGAACTCAAAGCGGTGGAAGAAGGCGC
>CEOU01019823.1_pt1 | contig 9651 bp, 10 predicted proteins | sample 530731 | NCBI WGS metagenome assembly CEOU01 (sample SAMEA2620894, study PRJEB7988) | marine metagenome | isolation source: saline water (ENVO:00002010), including
TACAGTCAAGAAAACTTTTTCGCAACCTACTTTCATCATACTGTAACAGTTACCGATCCTGTACTTGCCGTTGCACTAATTCCACTGGGGTGCGGACGATTTGCTGTCACTATTTTTACAAACCCATCTTGTTGAAAAAGAGCGCCTGTTTCTAAATTAAAATCATTTTCTTGCAAAGCAGTAAGAGTTAAATTTGTATTTCTGCCTTCTCCTGGACTCAAAAACTGTTGTATAAAAATACTAAATGTTCTTACAATAGAATCTGCGTACTCTTGTGTATATTCCCTCGGGGCAATAGGAAACTGTGGGGGAGGTAAAAGCCTAGCCATTATCTACGACCATCTGGTCTTACATCTACCCTTGGAGAACCCAATCGCCATCCTGCAGCTACAGCAGTAGAAGAAACCTTCAAAGCAAAAGATCTACCTCGTAACCTCACATGAACTAAATCTGTAAACTGTTCTACTGTAGTTGTGCTTTCTGCTACTGTTCGCGTAATTGTGCTTGGGTCATTTTGCGTATAAGCACTTCCAGGACCTGCTCTAGTTTGTAAAGTAAATGAAGCAGAAGGAGAGGTATTTGTAGAGTTTCTAAAAGTTATATCAGGTATAAGCCGATGAACAAATGAAAATTGATCACCATCTCCTATATCAAACTGACTTGACTCTATATGTGCATTAAGGGCAGAAGGCGGTTCTGTACTGCCATCATCAAAACCATTTTCATGATTGTATACATAATGATCTGTACTAACGCTAATGGGGTATTGTTCTATACCCCTATCTAACCAAGCTGTTCTAGCTAACGAACCTGTGTACCAAATTTGTTGCTCGTAATTGTAGATAACATATTTATCGTTTTCTGTGCTGGCTTCTGAAGGGTAAAACCACCAGATTTCTGCAAAAGAAGAATTTAATCCAGCAAATATTTTTCTGCCTTGTGACCAGTTTAAATCAGAAAATACATGGTCTCTTACAGTGCAAGGCATCCTTTGAACGGTGCCTGTGTACATATAAAATTCATTTTTACCCATCCAGAACACTGTATCTTGTACTGAAGTTACAGCAAGAGGCCCTGCAATAGTTGTGTTATCTGCTATTGTGCTTAACCCAAATGTAAAAGGAGGCCCAATAAACTGCATAGAGTGGACGCTTGTTTCTGTAAACACAAGGATTTGTTGGCGTGTTTCGACTGCTCTAATTATTTCAGACCCGACACCTAGTTTCAAATCACCTGCCGTATTAGTAGCTGTAGAAGCCCAATCTGTTAAACTTCCTTGATCTGCAAACCTAATCAGCAAAGGGTCTTGAGTGCCTATATTATCTGCAGGGTCACAACCAAACGCGATAACATGTCTATCAACATCTGAAACAATTACTTGTTTTGCAATCGTAGGGGCAGAATCAGAACCAGACAATGAATTTAATAAAACAGCTCTGTTTGCTGTTCCACCAGATTTATCCCAATATGCAATCTGACCATCTCTTACATTAATTAATAAATCCTCACCAAAATTATCGTGAGACCATATTCGCAAATTAAGAGTGCTGTTTCCAGTATCTGCATCTGAGTTCCACGTGCCTCTACCCCATGTTCCTGCTCCCCATCCAACTCCTGGAACGGCTACATCTATGCCTACGTTTAATTGATAGGTAGCAACAGTTGACCCACCACCATTACCTGTATCACTACTATTAGCATTAACAAGACTTGGGTTTAATCCACTCGTTGTTGTTATAGAAGCTATGGATGTACCTGCGGCTCTAGCTTGTATAGTAAAAGTGCTAGTGCTAGGAACAGAAGTAATTTGATATTCTTGGTTTAATACATCAGCAGTGATGTTACCACCTAGAGAAGCAGCAGAAGAAAAAGTTACAAAATCATTCAGTAAAGCACCATGACCGACATCTGTAACTGTAATGGTAGAATTACCATTAGTTGCCGCAAAAGTAGCCTCACCTGTTACACTTGAGCGAACAGGCGTAATATCAAAAAATGTTTGACCAATTAACAAGTAATATTTCAGATGAGTGCCTATACCAATAATTGTACTATTATCTAAAGCACTCCAATTATGTAAAGCTCTTGCAGAACCAAGAATTGCAGAGGAGGCTTTTTTAAGCCAACCACCAATTTTTTCAGGGAATCCTGCTCTAAACCGTACTTTATCAGCATCGAACCAACCCCCTTCATTACTGTAAGAAGTAGTTTCTTTATTAATTCCTGGACGGAATGTTAATTTAGTCAGAGGCAATATTTTATTCCTATGGTTTAGTCGGAAAATCTACATTCGGCCAATCGCTGTGAGCAGGTAAATCTCTTAATGCCTGTCTATAAGTTGTCATTGCATCTGACATTGTTGGTGAATCTGGCAACGCATGGAAATCTGTTTCTGCAAGCAAGTTGTTTCTAGCAATCCTCATATTCTTAGCAGTCTCTGCATCTAAAGTAGCTTGATATGCGGCTTCATGCTCTGCTTTTTTTGTAACTTTACCATCATCATCAGTAGTATCTGCAAACATATCTACTACTTCCCAAACTTGCACCCAATTACCGCTACTGTCTTGTTTGGCACCATTACGTTGCACTTTTTGGTAAGCACTCGTTTCAGGTTGTGCGGACTCTAGAACTGGATCTATATTAAGGGCTTCGAGAACATTATCATTCCAGACTGCAGGGAAAGACATATTTGCATTATCTTTTATTAACTCTGCTTTTGTTTTTAACTCTCCTGAGGATTTATCTCTATATTCAGTCATATTTTTTCCTTTTCTATGCAACCGCCAAGAAAGCGTATACCGTACCACTATTATTAATAGTAGTTCCTCCAGTAGAAGTTACAATAAACCCTGAATTATCAGGGTCTATAAGATCAGCAGAAGCTGATGTATCTGTGGCATTTAATCGTACATATGTGTCACTACCTGCAACAATTCCATCTGCTGAATTGAAAACATACCATGCGCCAGTAGCATTTGGTTTAATTATTATAAATCTAGCGCCAGCCGTAAAACCACAATCTACGGTTATGTCACCCCCTGTCCCTGTGTATGTACCTACTTTTGATACACCTGCTTGTGTGGCCCACATCATCGCTACATAATTATATGACCAATTAACCTTGCGATCATTTGCAAGCGTCATACTTGTAGAGGAAACTGCGGTGATTGCATTACTATAGACTGCTCCTGCTTCAGTTAAAATAAACGAATTACTTATACCATTAACATAAACGTGCCAATCTTCTCCATTATAATTCATAACTTTTGTTATGATAAATTCTGGTGTAACACCCAAATTATGCTTGACAACATTATCTGCACTATTACTTCCTGTATAAACAACAACATCATGGAATCCTGGACTTCTTCTAAATGCGTATCCAGTAACCACATTATCGTTCGGGCTATCGTAACCAATCAAAGTAGAAGAAGCAGGGTTACCTCCTCCATTCCCTGTAGTTCCAGGATACCTACCTATTTTAGTTCCACTAGTCGATTCTTGGTCTGTGTTATGAAAAAATAAAGCAGGAGTGCTTGTTGTAGTAGTCACTGTCCAACTGGTTATATCATCAAGACTTCTTAATCTATTAGCAACAGGCCATGCAAATGCTGCCTCAGTGCCGTTCGTTTGTTTTTGGAACACCGTATCATCTGGTGAAATCCAAGCCATATATTTACTACCGTCAGCGTTCTGAAAATAAGGTGTAAAAACACTGCTTGTATATTTTGAAACATCAAACACATCTTTACCAGATTCAGCTTCTTTCATGGGAGCGCGACGTATTGCCACATACATATATGTAGCATTACCATTAAATCTGTTTGGGTTGAAGGTAAATCCCGTTGGTGTCATATTCACTGCATCTGCAGATTCTGTGTACTCTGCAGATAAGTATCCTGGATTTAAAACCCGAGGTCCTCTTCCAGGGCCATGGAACCCACGATGAGTATCAAATATATACCAACTATTATTTACGGTAACTGATTTAGTGAGTAGCCATTGTGGTTCAAAACCTAAATCTACTGTTGAAGTTGAACCTCCAGTGACTACGCCACATTTGATTATATCTTGGTCTGCGTTAGGCCCATATCCCCCATCACTATCATTATGTGCGAATAAGTAAACAACATACGTTTGCCCTAATTGATTAAAACCATTAGCATTACTGAAAGTAACTTCAGTAGTTGAATGAGAATGTATTATCGCACCGTTTGCAAAAGCATTAATTGCATCAAACAATCCGTATTGCGCTGTAAGCCCACTTCCTGATTGTCTGTGCATACAGTACCAATTATAACCATCTTGATTAGTAACTTTGATAACAGCAAAACCTATTTCAGCATTTAAATCATGACTGAAAGTTCTATTAGAACCATTACTATTTCCATTGTATGTAAATACATCAAAAAAACCTTCTGCTTTTTTGAAATTATGGGTCATATACGTATCACCAAGTTCATTAACAGAAGCATCGTCTGTATTAAATGAAAAACCCGTTGTTGTAAAAGCCTGATTAAACCCAGTATATTCCTGAGCAGTAGAATTTAATGTAAGATATTTTGCATTACCTCTTGCTGTATCAAACACTCTCCATGCATCTGAGGTTAATCTGTTTTTTACCCACATCATCCCACCATCTGTTGCGAGGTCGAGATAATTTGTTCGTGTGGCTGAACCATCATTGCCTGTAAAAACATGAGTGGCAAATACATCTTCTACATAAATTGGGTCTGCACCAGCAGCAGAACCAGAAAGTAATTTTTTTGCTGTACTCATTATGCCATCGCCTGTCCTGCAGTAAATCCGTAATATATTGTACCACCATCATAAGTGACAAAAACAAAAACATCAACTGCACCACTTCCTGTACTTAATGTGGGAGCGGTTGCTGCTGCCCAATCTACTGAAGTAGGCCATGTGATTGTTCTTGCACTACTATCTTGTACAACTTTTAACGTAAAAGCAGAAACCTTACCAGAAGCTGCGGGATTGGAAAAAGTATATGTTACGTTTTCTGATAATGTATGAGTAAAGTTATCACCATCTCTTAGGTTTAGAGTTGCTGCATTACTAGAAGAAGTGATAGCAGTGCTTTCTTCAATCTTACCATTATCAAAAGTTACAACACCATTTGCATCTGCGGTAACTACTTTACTTGCCTGTGATGTCCCAAGTGTAGTTATATCATTGTAATTTAATTCTGCTGCACTAGAAGTTACGACTGTTCCTGCTAATGCTAAACCGTTTGTGCCATCGTGCGATGCGATATTTAAATCATTAGTACCATCTGCAATAGTCACATCGCCTGAAATTAGTAATGTATCTGTGCCATCCTCATCATATTCCATGGTGACATCTTGGTCACTACCAAATTTAATTTGTTTATCATCAGCTATATAGACATCACCAAACTCTAAAGAGGTAGTACCGAGATCTGCCCCACCCGAGGCATCTGGCACAAAAGCAGTAGAGGCTGTAACCGTTGTACCCTCTAATGTGGTAAACGCACCTGTTCCTGCAGTTGTTCCCCCGATTGCTGTAACTTTTGCCATAGTAACTAAGCCACCATCAGCTATAGCTATAGCATCATCGCCATCTGTAAATTCAATTAAAGGTGTTTGCAAACTTGTTGTGGTATTGAGAATAGCCGCCTGTGTTGTTCCTGCTAAATTTAAATCAGTAAACGCATCATAAACAATACCACTAGCACCACCACCATCTGTTATAACAACTTTTCTATCACCATTAGGAATAGTGACTGTTGCCCCACTTCCTTGTTTTATAATAGTAGAGTAAGGCCCACTAGAACCAGAATCTGTGGTGGCATTTTCAATAATCCATATTTTAGAAACAGTATTAGGGGCAAGAGTGACTGTACAGTTTTGTCCTAAAGCCCCTGTAAGTTTAAGGTAAATAGAACGCACCCCATCTGAAGCAGCATCTGCCATTGTGATAGTTGCAGTAGACGCGTTGCTTAATGCTTCCGTGCCATACCCAAAAGCCTCACCAATAAGCTCTAAATTAGTATTAGTTGCATCACCCCATGTTCCTGCGCGTTCACCAGAACCAATTTCTTCTAATCTTAAATTATTTACATAGGTACTCATATCAACTCCTTATGCAGCTATTTCTTGCCAATTAGGGTCTTGGTCTGGAACATTAAGACCCCACACAAATCCAAAACCTACAACGCCAACCGCAGCAGATCCTGTGACATCGATGGGGATATTTGCATCTCCTATAACAGTTACATTCCCAACTGAGGCTGTTCCAATAATATCAGTAGTTGTTATAAATATAGTAGTATCAGCACCACTAATAATAACTGAACCAAAACCACTTGTGCCTGCAAGACCTGTTATTGTGACGGCTGTTCCACCTGAAGATGCAACGGCTGTTGTTGCTGTTCTTGCTCCAGGAACGATAGCTATATTGTAGACGGTAACTCCACCACCCATACCACTATGATTACTACAATAATAATATAATTGGTCGGGTGCATCTACTGGAACAGCGAAAGTAACAGTGGCACCACCCGAACCTGCAGAACCCGAAACGGTTACTCCCGAAGTATACTCAGAACCTCCCCCATGTGTGCCATCAGAAGTAGTAGAAAACCTAAAAGGATGACCCGAAACTGAGGAATCAGATACATCAAAAGTGTAAGTAGTTTCCCTTGCCAAGACTAAAGTAGGTTGTTGAACGCCATCTATAAAATATTTATTACCACCACCAGTAGCAACTACTGTGACAGTTTTTGTTGTAATAATTGCATCATTCCATCCACGGACATTCCAAGCCTGTCCTAAACTTCCCCAACCCCCAAATGGAACAACAACATCGGTCATTTATGCAATCCGTATTATAGCGTTCGAAGCATCTGCCGTAGGAAAAACGATAGTAAAATCTCCCCCACTAGCTGCCTTATCTGAACTAAAATCCAGAACTAATACGGTGGGGTTACTTACCGAGAGCGACGTAGTATCAGGCGTAGTATTGTAAATTAACGCTCCTCTTACTGCAGAGATGGTAACATTTGAAAACACTAAATCATCAAAATCTACTAAAGCCGTTGTGCCAGAAGTAGTAGGATCAACAGTATTTAGTGTTCCCCCTCCTGCTGAATAGTTAGCTCCAGACACTTCATTACTTGTAGTGTAGGCTGTCGTTGCCGCAGTAAATGAGGCACTGTTAGTATATAAAGCTAATTTGAACGTATCACCTGAAGCAGAGGTATCAAAGTCGTGTACGCCATAGAGTAACTCTTTTTTAAAAGAGGTACACATAAAATTCCCACTAAACGCCATATTAGAGTCTCCTTATCAGTTCAGCTAGTTCTGGGTGTCCTGCATCTACTAAAGCGTTAAAAACTGTCGTTCTATCACTTTGTACAGCTTGTTTCATATATGAGGCAATCACTTTTTCAATATGTGCAGCAAACGCATTTGCTTGTTCTCTTATTGCAGGCTCTGCTTTATCAGACACATAAACTATTTTTTTAACACATCTTGAGGCTACTTCTTCAGGAGTTGCCCCCCTATTATTAGTTGTATGCACTTCTACTGAAAAATTATCTGACATATTTAAACTGTCTGTAAACATTATGTTCTTTCTTTCTTGATGTATCCTGCAGAATAATCATCTGTTACTTCTAAAGCCTCGCCTAAGTTTTTCAAACGATTGATAGCTTCACCATATCTTTGATTGTACATATTCATAACATCTTGCTCACCTTTCATAAAAAGGTAACACTCAGCAAGAGAGGCATACAATAGAGCAACCTCAGCATTTTCACTTAACCAACTATTTGTTGTATCCGCACCTACTGCGGTTATTACTCCTGTTGCCCCACTTGTTCCGCCTGTTATGGTTTCCCCAACTGTGTAATTCTGGCTAGGTATACCGACGGTCAAACTTGTTGCACTTTCAACAACTGATATAGTAGAGCTTTGTCCACTCGTGCTACCTGTTATTGTTTCTGTTACAACAAAAGTTCCAGATACATTATTCATAGTAATAAGGTATTGGCTTGAAGTTAAGCTGGAGGGCCGATAAAAATAACTTAAATCCACCGTATAAGTAGAGTCTGGAGTTGGAGCAATAACAAAATAGTTTACATCAAATTGTCCGTAATATTTAGGTGTACCTGTTGTTGCTGAGTTAGGGTTATAAGATTGTACAAACTCTAACTCTTTAAATTGTAAATATTCATATAAACTGTTGTTTGTCACACTTAATGAGTGTGGTGATAAAAAATCACTAGGCACGGCTAAGTATGGGCTACCTGTTGATAAGGTACCTGTCACGTTCTTTTGAAACACATTTAACTGTGTAGATTTTAAAATACGCTCTTCTGCCAAACGGATAAACATATCCATAGAATTTAAAAAAAGGTCTTCCGTATTTTGCGTATAATTTTTCAAAGCATCTTTTAGCGTTGTATATGTAAAACTCATTAAACGACAACCTCCACTTTACCAATAGAAGTAATTGCATGAGTAGAAGAGGTAACTAAAGCAGGAAACGTTCTTTGCCCTACAAAAACATCTAACCCCTCGGCTCTATCGGGCCTTGGGTCAAACAATGCCTCTGGTTCAAAAGGTGGCGGAGGAGGCTCTAATTGTGGGTGTTTGGGTTCAAAACAATCAGGACAAACTTTTAAATTATTCCACTCTTTCTGCAATGAGGTGTATGGGTATTCAAAACCACACCTATCACAAATCGCTCTAGCGTATTTTCCAGAAGCATACTTCATCTTATAAACGTATAATAATCACGGCTAGGGGTTAAACTTAAACTTGCTCTATCTCTATCTTCAGCTGCTGCTCGCTCAAACTCTTCTTCGTAAACAGCTTTTAAAAGTTGTGTTCTTTGTGGCGCACGTTTTAAAGAAATGTAATAAGCTAATCCTGCAGATAAACATGGGTAAAACCTAAACGGCACATCTACTGTGTTTTGTGGGTTATCTACATCATCAATACGAGTAAGTTTATCGTAAACTAATGTGTAGGTATTGTCGTTAGGAGTAGGCCAGAGTTTTATTTCTGGGGTAATTAATCTATCTACATAAAACTGTGTAGGACGTGAGGTGCTGTTTTTATTAGAGATATTAATATAAGCATCTCTACTTATCCTACTTATAGCAACATCTGTTTGATCGGAACCAGTCCCTGTCCTAATAACTGCAGATAATACATCAATAGTAGATTGTATTGGCACTAATGAGATAGCAGAAGAAACGGTGGTGGTAGCCGAACTCGTACCACCTGTTATAGTTTCTGATGCTGAAAAAGTTCCTTCTGGCACTGTAATATCTATAGCGGTAGAAGAGCGGATGCTAGTTATACTAGCCGTAGCTCCGCTCGTACCACCTGTTATAGTTTCTCCTACCGAAAATGAACCACTGGCTGCAACTGTCATAGTAAGTGTTCCAGCAGGGTATATAGCTATACCTGAGGCTAGAGGTAACGTAGCTTGCTCTATTGTCCACCTATTAAGACCACGATTAGCCCAATCAGCAAACAATAAATTTAAAGATCTACGCGCACTCGTGAGGTCATAACCTGTACGCACTTCGAGGCCGCACCTTTCAAATGCTTCCTCGACGTACTCAGCTACATCAAGTTCAAAATCGGTAGAACCAGAAAC